>Ga0307517_10000120_pt1 | contig 117445 bp, 152 predicted proteins | sample 23_EM_MG_FD_194515 | JGI IMG/M metagenome (GOLD analysis project Ga0307517, IMG submission 194515) | Populus trichocarpa ectomycorrhiza microbial communities from riparian zone in the Pacific Northwest, United States - 23_EM | ecosystem: Host-associated > Plants > Roots > Unclassified... | reverse complement strand
AGAATCTCACACCCGACCCCACAGCACTTCGCAGCTTCTAACACCCCAAAGGCAAGTCTATCCAACTCAACGACCGCCCGACTGTTTGCTCACTTGACCCCCAGTCCCAACACTTGCGCTTCCTACACCCATGGACAGGACCGCTCCCCGTCCGTTACAGAGTACATAATCTCATAATCGCCAATAGCTTGTGATCTAACCACGTCACAGACCTTTCCGAAACGTCTCGATTGCACAAACCATCAAGTGCGGCCAGCAGTATGCTTCCAGTTTCATGACCCCAGAGTCAAGGTCTGTCCTCCTTCAGTCTTCATTCATCCTCCCCTCACCCAATCTTTAGCCCTCTACTCGTTCGTACGAAAAGGTCTCCCCTCCCGCAACAGTAAGCATTCTCATCCTCAATGGTCACACCATGTTGAAGAATCGGATAGCACAAGCACACCATCGAGTCCCAGGCGGACAGTCTCGTATGTCCCCTTTTACTTTCCTTCCCCCACTTGTTCACCTTTTAGTACTCTCAGACCTGGATCTGCTGCTGCAACTCCCACCCAAATTCGTCAAAGCGCGCCGCCATCCCGATTGTCATCCCCTTTTGTTAAGCGAAACCCTACTGAACAGCTAACACCCACCAAAATTGCAACTCCCCAGGAAAGCCCCAAACCCTCCCCTTCCCCTGTCTTCGTTGATGTCTTCTCCCAATACAATGCCCAAACCCAATCACCACTCATTACCCCATCCCCTCTCCGTGCGCTAAACAATGAAACCAACCTTCTTGTCGATCCCCCCCTCTTAAAAGTTGAAGAAACCGAGCTCCATCGCCCTGATTACCTTAAACGGGCTCAGCGAACACCGTCCCCCCTTGCAAACTCATCGCTCCTAGGAGATCCGTTCTCCCACGTCCCCATACCCCTCGGTGTAACAGAGACACCCGCAAGAGGTAGACGGTTAAAGCTTTTCCAAGAGACCTCCGAGGAGAGCTTTGAACAGAGCCTAATGATCAATGGCTACGCCCATCGTAGTGGAGTCAGCCATAACGGTCAGCTTTCACAAACAACTCTCGACTGGCTCCGTCACTCTACCTCTGCAATCCCTTCGGCTCATCGGTTCTACCCATCAACCGTGCCGTCCATTCCTCCCCCAAGCGATTGCCCACGGCCAGAGAACGAGACAAGGAAGCGGAAGCGGATAGAATCCTTCCTAACTTCTACACCCTGCACTTCAAAACTTCGCATTGTCGATGTGGAGGGTAGAGGCAGGATCCTCCTCGATACAGAAGAGAGAGCGAGCCGGCACGAAACTTTCGGTGGGGGGAACCCTTCCCGACAAAAGCGGCCCGTTGGCAAACGGAAGCCCAAAGGGAATGGAAATGGGAGAGCACCGCCCGTAAAGCGAGGCACTATCGCCCCCCCTAACACATCCGTAGACCCGGAATCGGTTGGTCCGGACTGGCTTGACTCCCAATTCCCATGGTCTCTCAAGGCTGATCAACTTGTCCGCGCCCACTGGGAGGCTCAAGCTGAGAAGATACGCTGGATAGAAAAGTTCTTGGACCGGGACTCCGACTCGGAAAGTGAGGGCGAAGAAATCATGCCTTCTTCTGCCTGGGGGGAGTTGTATCAACATCCACCTATGCCCTGCCGGAGGGGTAGGGGGAAGATGGTCCCGATCAAGGCGACGGACCGACGGAGGACGGGAACTATGGTCTTCCCCAGTGATCCTGCCGACGCTCGAGCAGCGCTCCTATCCAGGCGCGCTGTGAGAATGCTGACTCTCCGTCGTTTCTCACAGGCGCGTCACTCCAACCTGTCGAGCGATGGCTCAGGAAGCGGGGAAGATGAAGATTTCTGCGTTTGCGAAGGAAAGATTAAAGACCGTGGTTTGGTGCAGTGTGATGACTGTGAACGGTGGTATCACTTACGTTGCATCGGTATCAGGAATGTAGGAGAACTGGGTGGACCGGACGACCCTTGGTATTGCATCGGCTGTATGAAGGACGCCCGCCGAACCGTCACTCCTGAGCCCACGATTCCCTCCTCTGAACCCACCATCGTTCCCACGGACGATGATTGTCCGGGAAGTTCACCCAAAGATCCCCTCTTCTTCGTTGGCGATTCTGAACGACCCCCTTTCCCAACATGGCATCCTTATGCACGCCCATCAACACCTACCCGTGGCAGCACTTCCTTTGAGCCGCTTTCCGGATCTTCTTCAACGGCATACTCCAACAAGGGTGATCCTTCGACGCCACAAAACTCTTCGGGTGGGATTGCACGGATTTACGAGACACCAAACCTATCCATTGGCGTTGGGGGTGGAGAACCTACCTTCGATCTTACAACGACTCCATCCAGAGGGATGAAGTTCAGCACTTTTACGCCGAAAAGCATCGGCCCTTGGTCCTATAATTCCCGCACGAACACGACTGGAATCGGCTTCCATACTCCCTCGAGGAAACATACAGGATCCGTCAACAGAGTCATGGGCCGTGTCGATTCCGTCTCTGGGATTGTACCCCGGCCGGTGTTGCAGGATAGTCCTACTCGGAGGAAGGAAGGAGCCATCGGTCGCGTAATGCATTCTCGACGTTTGCATGAGAGCCCGATGGGTTTCGGGGGCTTCACGAGCGGAGGGAGGTTCGGCGGGTTTCCGATGCTGGAGGAATCACCAGTTGTGCGATCAGCTGGAAAGAAGAGGATGAGAGAAGAAGCGGATTTAGGGGATGGTGTCTCTGGGGAGGAATAAGTTTCCCGCGCTTGCTAAATATATATCTATATACACAGCCGTACACTACTGTTTTTTTACACCCTTGACAATAATTCAAGGCTAGCGTTGTTGTTTGTCTTTGCTCACTTCACCAAGTCCTACGTCTAGACATCATTCTATAACTTCAGAAGTACACTCTATCAACGAGCCCACCCGCCTTCTCATAGTTCCCGTATAGCGCCTTTTGAAGTTTCTCCCCACTCAGCTCCGAAACTAGCCCCCTGCTGGTTAGGAATTCCGCATACCGTCTCCAGGCCTCCGCGCCTCTGTTCGTCTTTCCATCCATACCCGCGCTTAGCGTGTTTGCCAGCTCCTTATTAATTTTTCCTGCCTTCAGGGTCGCGATGCTCCCAACGACGAACAAGCCCCGCTTTGCTCTCGTCAGACCAACGTTCAACCTCCGTCTATCTGCGAGGAAGCCAATGTGTCCCCAGGTGTTGTTCCGAACGGTCGAGAAAATAATGACCTCCTTCTCTCGGCCCTCGAAGCCATCTACAGATTTGATTTCTATGCTGGCGAGTTGCATCGCCCGCTGTTCACCTAGCACCTGCTTGAACCGTTCTATGTTTGCCTTATTCTTGTTGAATAGCCGATCTAGGAGAGAAACCTGTGCCACGTATGGTGTTATCACCCCGATATCCGATCCGCGAAGGTCCTAAAACAGGGTGTCAGTACGTCCGCTGCGCGCGGCATGTGTAAAGTATACAAACCTTGTTGTGAAGCAGGAGGTCTTCGGCGATACTGCAGACAATGTGCGCTTCATTCCAATTCACTCTACTCCGATCCTTGATGGATTCTGATCCTGCATGGTCTAGGAAGATAAGACTCGGTCGGTTACCGGTGGCGGGGTTGGCCGTCAGATGGGTCGAGATCGGTGGGTCCAGAAAGGATCCAACATTTCCGACGGCATCGACGGTGCCATCCGACAGGGAAAAGTTGTAAAACTCTGCTGATGGGAATCTCGATATGTCCGGGTGCATGCGATATTGGATATCAAGCATGACGGAGGGAATGGCTAAGGAAGTGGTCAGGCATTATGATACGGAGGGAAGAGAGAGACGATGCCTACCCCCCTCTTCTGTGAGACGTTCAAAGAGACTTATTCCAAGGCCATTTAATTGTGCCTCGTGGCTCGTGATCACTGGCGGCAGTTGCTTGTGGTCACCGATGAGCGCGACATGCTGGGACTACCACAATTCATCATCAGACGGGGGCATGCGACAACATCGGACAACTTACACCCTTCATGAGGGGAATGAGGGAAGCAGGTTCGGTCGACATCGACGCCTCATCCAAGAAGATTATGGGAAAGTCCATCATGCTCAACAACTGAGAACCGGAGCTGATGCAGGTAGTGCATACCTAAGGGTGTTCATAAGTTCACTGGAGGTGTAGGAGGCGGGGAAACGAACAACGTCTGCGCTGGTCAGGACTTCTGTTTGCATTTGCTGGTACATAGCCTGTTTCCTGGAGCTGAATCTCGACATTTTTACGGATAAAACGTCCCGATAACTTTTCAAACGCGAGAGTTCACAAGCGGGATCCCTTCGTTTCTGTTGTTCAAAAATACGAGCGCAGGTCCTACTCAGATCCTTTTCGAGCTTCTCCAAATTCTCCGAGACGACTTCATACGCTGGATAGAGGGGATGTTGCTCCATCTTGAACTCGAAAGAATGCTCCTGTAAAGCCGACTTGGTTTTTCCATAGCCAATCCGAACCGGGTCCAATCCTGCGGTCACAAAACCTTCCACTAAGTTGTCAACCGCAACATTGGTGTATGTGCAAACCATGATTGGATGTACCACGGCAAAATGTTTCTTTGGAACCGCCTTAGAGGGTGGACACAGCAAAAAACAATAACCAAATTCACCTTCAGTAGTTTGACGGTTTCGATGATGGTTTTTGTTTTTCCAGTTCCGGGGGGCTGCGACAAGATGCATTCGGTATGTCTCGAATGCTCAAAGTATGTTCTGGAGGACGTACCCCTTGGATGAGGCTCATGGCCTCCCCAATCATCGTAGCAACCGCCCTGATCTGAGTGGCGTTCAACGGTAGATGTGGGTCTCCCTCCACTCGAACGGGGTTGGGTCGCATATATCTCTTCGCCCAGCTCAAGATTCTCATGTCGTCGCTAAAAACGCCTCTCAAGTCTTTGGAGACCTTGCTGCCGTGGTCAAGGGTTTCGTGGGAGACATAACTGACTTCGTCTGCTCGCTGGAGAGGGGTAGAGTGTGTGGACTCGGAGATCGGAGAAAACGAATCAAGAAGGACGTGGCGAAGTTGGGTCCCATGAAGCGCATATCTTTGTCCACCCCCTGCTGCTCGCTCAATGGCGGTTATATCATGTGAAAGGCGAGATATCGCTGTGACCATGCGCTCGTGTGCAATGTTCGATTGACCAAGGTCCAACCTACACAAATCGAGGGAAGTAAGCACACCTCTTGACAAAGGAGAGACCTGGCTGACCTCCAACGACCCTCCTCAAGCTCAGAAAATGATTCTTGAAAGGCAATCTTGATCTGGGTCGGCCTGTGTTCGACGACATTGCCTGTGTAAGGAACGTTCTCGAGAGGGTCTGCTCGGGAGACGAGGATGGGAGAGCCCTTCCTAGACACCCCAAAGGTTCAGAGACTAAAACGCAAAACAAAGGAGAGACAAGGCCTTACTCAAAGACGTGAGGAGGAAAAACGATACCGGGACCGAGCACAAAACAAGCGGTCGGTCTTCCAGCTTTTCGGTGATCCACCCAGTACGCCTTGGTGTCTGTTACACAATAGCCCTCTCGCTTGAGACGATCTAAGCTCCAGTTCGAGAGGCGTTCCCTAACGATGGCCTCATTTTCCGCGCGTTCAGATGATAAAAGAGGGAGAAAGCTGGAGGACACGGTGAGCAATTAGCTGGTAGAGCGGGAACACGGTACGTCACGGACTGATCCTTGTACTTCTGGATGTGGACGTCATAAGGGTAGCTGTGTGAGGGGAGTGGGGGTTGCAGAGGCTTTCCGAAGACTTTTTGAATGGTACTGAGCGGTGGCTTGGGGCTGGGAACGCGCAGCCTCCAATCGAAATGCGGAACATGGTTGATGACGGGCGAGTGAAGGTGCTCGTTGGCATGCCCGGCTTCAAATGATAGGAGTCTGGATATAAGACCAGGATTGTCCGGGCATACGGGTCGAGGACGGGCAAGGACCGTCGGTATGCGGCTCGAGTATCTCATAGGATCGAGGACATGACAATACGAGAGAGGTAATGGCCGATCGGGCGCTCGAGGGAAAATCGATCGAGTGTATGGACCAAGTATGGTAGGGATGGTGGTACAAAAGAGATACATGCAGGGGTGAGTATTACTATAGAATAAACATCTAGAAGTATGTACAAGAATGGAGAGGGGCGTAACACATAAGCACGGTATAAGTGTGGTGTGACCGAGTAACCCTAAGGAAGAGTGAGAAAGCGAGAGACATCGATAGCAAGAAAGCAATCAGAAAGTGGAAAGCACGAGAGGACCAACACCCCGGAGGGATTGAGGTTCGGTCTCACGGGGCACACGATACTGGAAATCTGGAGAGGCATGGTGAGTAAAACAGAGAAGTGAAAGCAGGGATCCAAACGCTAACCTCCATCTTTGAAAACGGGATTCAATTTGAGACGGCGGAGCTCCTCCTCTTCACGCTCCAGATCGATCTCAAACTGGGCTTTACATCCGGGTATCCGATAACCCTCAATGGTATTCGTCTTCTTTGGGTACCAGCGGCCGCCACCGGTCCTCTTGCAGATAGCAGAGGAATGTCGAAGGGGATAAGCAGCTAGCTCACCGAGATCATCGTCCGATCCATGGCCATGGGAGGGCGGGGGAGGGGGGATCTGCGGGAAGTCTGGCAGGGTGTGGGTCCGCCTTACAACGGGTCTGGTCAAATGAGAGACGGAATCGGATGGGGTTGAGACGACAGAAGAATTGGAGGAATGGAGGAGTTTGGTCTCGCAGGTCAACGGGCTGGAGAAAGAAAGATCTGGGGTCCTCGGGAAAACCAGGAGACCGTTGATCTGGTCGTAACACTCGACGCAGACTCTGGCTTGAGTGATCGGAGAGGAGGGAGACTCAAATGCGGTTATGGGAACACCTCGAGGGGGGTGAATGAAGTTGAGATTGGAGGTATCTAGAAGAGGGATCGAATGGGGGCTGCAATCAGCGCAGAAGACACCACCACACTTTCTGCAGTGCTGATGGTGAATCGGAATTAGGCGACGGAACGGGAGGGGGAGATGGGGCAACGCACATGTCTGCGGTCCAAGAGGGTGAAGGGCCTGCGGCAGTTGAAGACGTCACAGTGGCTTGCCTGGGAATCTGGCTGGAGAGGCAGGACACGTCAGGGACGATGGGGAGAGAACGGTGGACAGGAAAGCTGACCTTCCAAAGATGCTTAGGAAGGAGGACGGCGAGGTGTTCGTTTCTTCGGAGCAAACGAGAGGCAGCGGAAGAACAAGGGGATGGGAACTCTGCTGGAGGAACGGAGGCGGGTGACGTGAGAAAGCGGAGGGAGTTGGTGAGGAGAAGGAGAACGTACGATTGGAAACAGCGTCATCGGAGGCGTTGAGGGAGGGAATGAGAGACCTGAGGGCGGAGGAGAGGGCAGAAGACATGATGACGAGCAGGGACACAAGAGGAGGAACGGGAGGAGGACAGTGGCCGGGGAGAGAGTGAAATATTTATTCGCGTATTTCGACCGATGCCACGTGTGAGATCCGATCTGTCGGCTATTCTTCGGCTACTCCGCAACCGCCCACCCAAAAACAAATTCGCGCTCCACCGCGCCAAGCCCCGCCAGCCGTGCGCTGTCCACCAGTCGGGCTGCCACCCGCGCCGGGGCAGCAGCACCCACGCTCGTCCGCAGAACAGCTCCCAGATGCCACACCGCCTCTTTCTTTGCCAGCCTCTGCTTTCGTTCCCGGACGGATTTGCTGCCGCCATCAGCGGGTATCCTCCTTGGCAACCTCCCCAGCTCCTGACACGCTTCCAGGGCCACCCGCTCTCTGACGCTCGCTGCTCCCCCACCGAATCCAGACCGTTCCACTGCATCCAATGCTCCCTCCACTATCCCTACCAGCTCCATCGACACGCTCCTCGTCTCTTCCGGCCTCTCAAACGTCCACTCCACCAGGGGGAAAATGGAGCGGACCAATCGCACGAGGACCATCTCCGTCAGCGCGCCAAATGTCCGATCACACTCCTCCTCGACGATCCTCTCGAGCCGTTTCACTCGTTTGGCTCGCAGACCAGCGACCTTCGCGAACCTCTGTGTGACTGCAAATAGGCTTTCAAGCATTCCGCGGAGCATCCAGTCGATGGCCCCAAGGATGTCACAGATCTCCCTCGAGTTTCGGCCGGCACCCGTCATCATCCCGACCATCTTGCCCAGTTCTTCGAATCCAGAACGAGCGACGGAAAACGTAACCGGAATCACCGTCAATGAAATCTCCTCCCTCTCTGTCACCGAGTCGGATGTCGTCCTGGTCAGCAGACCATCTTGTGCCCTCATCAGACGCTCGCATATCGCCAACGCTGATCGAGTGCTGATTACAATCAGCCCTAGTAAAGATCCTGATGAGGAGAACGATGGTGATAATCTCATGAATCATAGGCGCACCCACCATCTGAACTGTGGTAAGCCATCTTGCCATCAAGTACTCGTTCCAGACCAGCCCTTGTTCTATTCTGAGCCTTGTCCCTCGTTTTGTTCCTTTTCTCCCCCCCATCTGGCATCGCGCGCCCACTTGTATTCATCTCGACCAGACGCTCTGTAAAGATCTTTACCGGCTGTGTGTTCGCGTGATCCTCCATTGAGATTCGTACCTAACTTGTCCCATTCAAACATCCCTTCGAGTTTCAGGCATCGAGCCTCGAGCTCCAACGCTCTCTCCCTCCATCCCCTATCCACCAGCCCGTTCTCGACCGGTTGGGCACCGCCCCCATGGCAAGGGAATCTGTCCCTAAGCTCCAGCACGTACGCTATTTGCAGACGCTCGGATCACGCAGGTTGAGATCCCATGGTGACCGCTTACCAATGCACGACTGCCTGCCTGGTTTGAACCGCAAGGCCGCCAATGCCTGTGGCCAGGGAATCAGATGGCAATGTGGAACGACGGCGGTCCGAATGCTCACGATTGCAATACGGATCTCGGTGTTTTTATCGGTCATAGTTACAGGTTCAAAATATCTCCCGCGCTTCTGCCGAACCACAATCCCGGCGACCGCCAAATCCCACGACATCTCATCCTCCTCGACATCAATCCGTTTGTGCGGTAGCGGCGAACGTCAACGTCTCCAGTTTACCCTTTCCCTTGCATTCCTTCTGCAGCAACTCATTGATCACCTTGAATTGTCCGGGGTCGATCAGCATCACCTGCTGGGCGTGAGTGGGTAGAAACAGTGTAAAAGCGAGCCACCCTCACCACTTCCCACTCTGTCTGGCCCGTCTCTTCGTCTTCCACCTGCTCAGCCCCCTCCATTATCTGCTCCCGCAACCGCTTCCCATCTTTCGTCGGTACAGTAATCCGCACCCGCATCCGAGCACGTTGTATCGGGAGATTCGACGATGTCTGGAGCAACTTAATACACTCCGAAACCTATGCAGAGCATGAGGTCGAGGTCACTGAGCGACTACGCCGTTCCTACCTGACTCTTTGCCGTCTTGTTTGTCTTGATGCTGTACCCAGCCTCCGTCATTGCTTTCTCGATCATGCCGACTGGATATGGCCGTTGTGTGGAGGGATCTACACACTTCTCGGCCACGAGAGTCGCAAGCTCCTTCCTTAAAGATGCGATATCGTGCTCTCGTTCCTTTTCGCCAACTTGCACTTCACCCTTCTTTAGGATCTGTCAAGTTGCTTGAGTCGCCACCCCTCGCTACGGTACAATCCTGAAGCCCGGTCGACGCACCTCCTTTACGATATTATTAGTACTCGACGTCCCAAAAGCTTTTTCCAGGTCATTCGCCTTTGCCACTTCTCCCTTGGACACATTGACGAAGATATTAGAGATTTGTAATACATCGTCGATGTTGGATTCTCTGAACATGGGATTGGGCATCATGGTGGAATTTTGACAAGCAATATCACTTACACTCCATTCCTCCACTCTTGCACTTTATTCTTGTAGCAAGCAATCTATGTAAATCCCCTACGCCGTCGGTTCGTGATCGGCTGTGGCGAAACAAAGACCTACCTCAAACCGCTTTCCGCCCTTTTTCAGACGGACGATAGAGACATTTGTGAGTCTGAACGGAACTTGTCAACGGTCAACCCGGAGTGCCAGAGACGAACGGGAATACTTTATCTGGTTCGACGGTTGGTTCACCCGCATGGTTTTCAGTAAGTCGGATGCTTTGACTCATTTCCCAATTCGGACTTGTGACGGAACCACTGTCTCAATGCTCCGTCTCAGCCAGAAGTCCACTCCCGTCCGTTCTGCTTGGGCTCGCTGCAGCTCTACTGCACAAGCTCAACCTCCAACCCCTTCCCAGTCCGCCTCACCCCCTTCACCTCTGTCGCGTCCCGGCAACTGGAAGACGCGTCGACCGCATATTAACCCGGAAAGACCGCGCCAATGGAATAGGCCCCTCGCTCCGGGTGTCCTTCCCGCGTTCGACGAGGCCCTCCGTTACGTTCGTCGAGATTCCAACGCTCTTAGGGCTGAGGCTCAGTACAACCGATCGGCTCTGCGGGAGGCGGAAAGCTCGTCCAACCCCGATCCCGAGCTCATCGAAGGTTTGAAGGAAAAACTCGCGATTCTCGAGGTCCAGAGCGAGGTTAACCGTCCAGAGGTTCGCTGGAACTTTAGGAACGGCTTGGGTAGGTCCACCTACCTTCAGAGGCCCCTCCATCACCATCCCTGATCATTCTGCGTTCAGCGGACATGACAAAACCCGTTTACCGGCACCTTGTTGAGCAAAAATGGAGGAATGACGGAGACCTCGACCTCCTGGTAAGATGGAACCGCCTTCGTCAGCCAAAAACTCTTATTTTAACTTCGCTCAGATGGAAAGGATTCACCAAATGAACGTCGTTCCTGACGTTTTGCCCTCCCTACATCCCTCCCTCGACCTCCGCCTGACATTCCCCGAACCCCCGCCTCAAAGTGTATACCTCCGAACTCGTTCAAAACGTCAGCACAACCAGGTGGAGCCTGGTGTCTTCCTTACCTCCGAGCAGGTATGGTAGTGCAGAAGATTTCCATGTTTTTCTGGGCCCTTCGTTGACGAGTTGTGACACAGACCCGAAAGCAGCCAAAGGTTTACGCCAGCGTTTTTCATGAAGACACTAGACTCTACACTCTCTTGATGGTGGATCCTGGTACGCCCTTCCCGAGGCCTTGGGTTTTGTACCGGACATAATGTTGGTCTAGATGTACCTGACCCAGAAAACCGAAGCTTCACGACGTATCTCCACTGGCTCCAGTCAGTATCTGTAATATCGATGGTTACCTGACCATTGACAACTTCCACAGACCCAACATCCCCCTGTCATGTGCTACACGATCCATCGAAATTCCTGGGGCACATACCCCATACATCCCGCCTCACCCTCAACGTGGGACGCCCTACCATCGATATGTTCTGCTGCTTCTTCCTCAGCCGTCTCTAACCGAGCCCATCTCCATCCCGGCATTCAGCGAAGCTGACCGGCTCCATTTCAATGTCCGTGAATTCGCGGTTCAACACGATTTAGACGGAAGCACTGGCGGAGGTGCTCACATGTGGCGCCAAGTATGGGACGAAGGTGTCTCTCAGATCTACGCGACCGTTCTTAGTATGTTTCCCCACTCTGTTGCGGGCCCATCCTCTCACATGCTTCCCTGTAGGACGAGAAGAACCCAAATTCGCGGTACCACCCAAACCAGACCGCTATGCGGATATCCGTGGCACCAGGCGATACGTCAAGTAGACTCTCAACGCCTCGAATCAAGCAACGGACATCGACAGAATAGACTTCTTATTAATGCTTCTAATAAACCCGCTGCGACTACTCAGAATCAGTGAACGCCAATATCCTACAAGGCGAATGACAAGGCGAAGAGGGAAAAGTCAGATTAGTGGCGCGACTTGTTGTGACCAACTCACCTTCTCAATCAACTTTCTGGCGATCGGATGGAACTCAGCCTTGTGTTTCTCAAAATACTTCACCGCCAAGTCCCTGTCGATCTTAACGATTGACCTGAACACTGGTCTGCAGAATTTCGCTCTCCCCTTGATCACACCACTCCCGTCATCTCCAACCACCCACCTTGCGGCATCCCGAGCCAGGTTCTCAGGAACCGAACTTGGGTCCCGTAGAGCGAGTCCGTAGAACCTAAACCTGATCTCTGCGTTGGAAGTATCCGCCACCTTGTAGAGACTGCCAAGGTGAGCGATATGGCTTGCCGGCAAAGGCGGTAGGGTTTGAAGGCGTTCCAAGAAAACGACTTTTTGGTTCGAATTAAAACCGTCCATGTCGGCGGCACTGAAAGTGGTCTTGGAGATGTCGATAGCACGAGCAGCATCCCATCTGTCGGCAAGAGCATACGCCTGTCTCGCGAGGGTCAGGTCAAGGTCTACCTGGACGGGGAGTTCAACTCCCTCGCCATAGAACCACGCCTGGAAGAAGGTATAAGCTAGAGGCCGGTTTTCATCTCTTGACACCCACATTCCAGTCAATGGAGTCTAGGGCCTTGATCTTCTCTTCGCCGCCGTGTTTCTGGAAATATCCATACAGATGGTCTTTCCATTGTTGAGTAGCAATGCTCTTTCCGCTGAATGTTTCGACGTAGTCGCGGATGTATGGGAGGAATACATCCAACCCTCCAACGGTTCGCTCTAGATCCATGCATAAGAGCAGTCGAATTTATGCGCGAATGCGGTACATGGCAGAGGCATACCCAAGTGGAGCAGAAGGTTTGCTCCCTTCTCGTATGGGACGGAGGAGTATGCTTCGTCAGGGTCTTCCCCAGGTTCAAAGTCGATCACAAGTCTCTGATACTTGGGCTTCTCCACATATCTTTCCAGGTCATTTCGTAAGGCTTCGTTACCGATGACGTAGGAGAAACTGCGTTCGGCAGGCCCGTGAAGGATCTGCTGTAACACTCGCTCCATGTAAGTAGTCCATCCCTCGTTCAACCAGAAATGAGACGCATGGACATGGCTGGATATTTGAGCGTGATAAGTCGGAGCTTTCTAGGCGTCGGAAACACATACGTGATGCCGTTCCCAAACCAGGAGTGAGTTAGTTCGTGGACAACCACATCTACCAAAGACCTGTCTCCAGCGAGTAACGCTGCGATCGATCAGGCGAGGAATGCATCCTTGAAAACGAACGCTTACTTGGATTCAGGAACGACAGGCAAGCATTTTCCTAACGGGGGATAGCTCTAACTTCGTTCGTTGAATATTAAATATTGCTCTTACCATCCCTCCGTAAGGGAAACTCGGAGGAAGGACCAATAGATCATACGTTCCGAAGCGATAATCTCCAACCAACTTCTCCTCAGCCGCGAGGAACCTAATCCAACCATTATTGACCAATTTTCCGCCTTGTGTGTGCCACCTACCTCGTAGTGTCCTCGCTGAACTCCCAAAACGCAGCATCCATGAGAGAGGGTTCGGTCCAGATCCCAGACCTCCAGGTTTTTCCAGCGGGCTTGGCGAATGTGCGGTAACAGAGGTCCCCTGCCGCGATGGCAATCAGGTAGGAAGGTATTGCCACTGGTTGATCGTAAGTATATGTCACGAGGTCCTTGCCTATGACTTTTCCGTCATGAGGCGGGCCGTCTGCAGGCGGACTGACACGGATCGCGGACAGGAGTACGGGTAAGGCGGATACAACTCGTGCGCTGTATGTCTGGGTGACTGTCAGCATCCTAGGCGCAAGCAGGAACGGCGGAAAAAACAGCTCACGATTTTAACTGATGGACTGTCTGACATTGACCAATATTAAACACTTATTCTCGAGTATCGGATGGGGTGACCTTCATACCTTGCACAGGGAGTAAACTCCTAGCGTATATCGGTTGGCATTGGCTGAACAGGTATGGGAAGGTCTTCCCTTGTGTCTGTCTATTAGGAGGCTTTGTTAACCCATAGACCCAGGAGAGTCTTGGAACCGCATTCTCTCACTCTTTCGTGAGCCATTGCAATGCGGTACAGCCAGAAGTAGTCGCATAGGAAATTGTCACTTCGAGTTCCGAGCTCTCCCCGAGCGATGGGGGAAGAGCGATGGTCAGGGCGGATCCCATAACCTCATGCTTCTTTCCGAGCGAGTACTATTTCCGATATCAAAGGAAGTCCGTTGAGTGGTTGCAGGTTCACACTAACCTTGACGCTTTGGCCGCTGATTGACACTTCCTTCACTTCGAGGTCGAGTGTGTCGAAACTGGTGTTTCCATCTTTCAGATTTGTCAAATGTACAGTCTCCTGTCGACTTACATGACTTCTTCAACGCCAGAGGATGCCACGGTAAGCTTGTGAGTCGCCGATCCGGAGATATTCTTCTTCTCAAAGTCAACGAGCCAATCAAGGGAGATGTGCGTGGTGTAGACATCCAAGTAATTGGATTGCGTGGTTGGGTCCTTGGAAACCATTTTTTGGGCTGGCCGTTGGAAGGCGATCTTACTATCGGTTGCGGAGATCAGGTCACTGATCGTGGTTCGAGCGCTTGATGCTGAGATCCTGGTCACGGTATCATTGTCAACCACGAAACGTGGGTGAGAGGTAAACGTTAAACGCTAAACAGCGGACGGTTACACATTTGTACGAGTAGATATATACAGATACAAGGTATCGTAGCACGACATATGCGAGCGATGGTATCCGGGCCAGCCACCTACCTGGATGTACGGTCAACCTTTAACCCTGGAGGTACCCTGACGGTAATGAGATCCTCTGGAATGTTGGGAGGTTCGCCGGGGCTCACGGGGACCCTCTGTCTGATGATAAACCATCGGTCACGACGCAGCACAATAAGGGAGGGCAAGGAAAGGGAGTCCTGCAAGCGTGTGAGAAGTGGAACCATGCTGAGGGTATGGATGCTAATGGCCGTAGCATCCGTCAATGCCCGTATCTTCTTGGAAGGGGGTTCGGCGGCAGGCGCTATTGGGATACACGAGACTGGGGATGCACGGCGTTTGCGAGGGTTTCTATGTCTTAGAGTTGATGAGTGATCCACAATTTGAGAAGCGGGTTTATCTTACACATTCGGTTGGGAGACGGGAAACTTGGGTGGTGGTGGAACCAGGGGAGAGGAATTAGTGGCAGCCGTGCGCAGAGATGGGTAGATTTTCACTCGAAGACCCTTGGTATTTTTTATCTTTCCAGGGCGGAGGTGACGGTGTTCGAGTAACCCGCGATACAGCGGAAGGATCTTGGCGTAATACGCGTTGCTCACGGTCAGGATAAGCTTGAGAAATATGATCGCCGGAAGTGGAAGACCAGGCTTTGGCTCCATTGCGAGGTGAAGGGAGAGGGGAGGTGGGTAGGACGAGTTGTGGGATACTTAACCGGCCGGTGAATGGCCCACCTCTCGGGTCAAAGGCGAGTGGCGACGGTGGACATGACAATAGACAAAGACGCGATCTGAAACAGAGAGAGTCCTTGGACCTTGCTTGCCTTCCCCCGCCTGGCCCGTGTAGCACCAGGATGCGGGATGATCGACTCAAGCTACTCTTCGGCATTTCCCTCTCCATCGACCAATGCCCCAACCGAACAACCCCGCAACCAGTCGACGCGACGACGACGAATACGAGTTCCCAGATGAACTAGAAGGGATCGACTGGAGCACTGTCGGCCCCATCGAGGGTGACGAACCGAAGCCAGAAACAGCAACAGGAGCGCAAACTCAATCATCCGCTCCGGTCGGCCCACCTCCACCCACGGAACCACCGCCAAGGCCGGGTTCTAGCTCCAGCTCGTACGGATTTGCTGACATCGAAACCCTTGACGAGGGTGACCTGGCTGAACTTGACGAAACGGAGAGATTGTATGGCTTAGCCACCGGTGAGCGGCCACAACTCACCGCCCCTATGCACATCTGATCGGAATGTAGGAGAGATTTTGGAGAACACTCCCTCGAGCAGCGCTCGCACGCTTGACTCCATTCTTCGTCCTATAGCAAGATTGCCTACCGCAGATGACCTTGTTCTCCCATCCAGCCAGTCTTCCACGTCTTATAAACGGAAACTCTCCAACGAGGACATCAAGACCTTACCGCTGAAGAAATCCAGGACCTTGCCTTTGGAGTGCACAAAGTCTAGCTCGAAGGGAAAGGAAACCGCACAGGATGTTCCAGTCGAGGATGTCATTCAAACGGTCTATGATTCATTCGTAGAATCGTGTTCTTGTCCAATGTAAGTTTTGCCCATTCAGTGCAGTACCTGGGTGCAACGTCGTTGACGAAAGTTCCTCAAGATGTCATGACCTCTTGTATGTCCCTCTCGTCACACTATATATAGACGTTAACAACCATCCAAGTGCAATTCCGTATAACATCATGCCCGTGGGTCTCGCCGCAGTTCTACATGGAAGCCAAAACTAATGTCTCACTCAGTGTGGTCACACAGTATGCGGAGCTTGTCTGTGCGATTGGGTAGATCGAAGTGTACGTCCCATCGATCGTGTTTCATCGAAGGTTGGATTGAAACATTGTGAAGCGCCATAATGCAAGTTGTCCGATGTGTCGGCAGGCCCTCAACAGCAAAACGTCACTCTCCAGGAACTATGTCGTCGAATCAGTAATGGATCATCAAATGAGGATTCTTTCCATCCATGGGTACCCAGGCTGGGAACCCCTCGGGGCAGATGTCCTCGCATGGGCCGAACGGAAAACGTGACTCCCAGTTACGTCCCAATACGTCGCAGGACAGAACTGACCGTTCACTCATAACAGGAACTTCCAACGCGAAGCTGCCGTCCGCCTTGCGCGAGTGACAGCGCAGCTCGGGGTCATACCCCCCACCCCCTCTCCACAGGCGAGCGACCCCTATCCCCGGCGTAGGAATCGGGGTAGGGACCGCGATCAGGTCATTGAAATACGAGCCTTTGAGGTTGTTCGTACCAGACCTTAGAGAGTCAAGTTATCATTTTTTCCGGTCGATCTCGAGTACCGCCATGTCGTGCATGTCACATATCTTACACCGTTCATCGAAGTTGACTAGTTTTTTGAAGAGCTGGAATAATCCCAGCCTCAACATTTACTGTAAACGGTGCTTTAACGTACACGGTTGAACAAGAACGGGGAGAACAAACAAGGTTTAAAGAGTAAATATCGATGGAAATAAAGAAAAAACACCTCAAAAAAACACTTCAATCCAGCAATGTACAAACAGGCCGAAGACATTCGAGAAGCGATATGCTGTGCGTTGGGTAGGATAGCGGAAGATCGTTGCGTGCAGGAGTGTGATAGGAGGTACTGAGCGACTGTGCAATTTGATCGCCGTTCCGGCGAGTTCTAGGCTAATCAAGACAGATATGGGAAAACAGATAGTTACAGCAAGGAGATGAGGGAACCCTCAATGATCGACGAGGCCAGGATGAGGTGCAATTAGAGCCCGAGATCTGATATGACTCTAGTCACATCGTCGACCCCATCGTCGGCGAATTGGGGTCGGTGGCTTCGGCTCGACATGACGGGCGATCGATTCGCCTTGGGTGGTCCATACACACTAGGGAACGACGGCGCCGTCGCTGACGGTGGTGTAGAAGTAGGCCCGATGTCCCCTATTGACGTGGTGGGCGAATCCGGTGGGGGGTAACGCGACGCTTCCGTAATCTTGGATAATGAGAAGGTCAAATCGAGGGATTGTGCACGGTTCGAAAGTGACCGTGGTTTAGAGAGGTGGTCCTTAATCTTCGACTCCAGGAGTGAATCGGACCCGCGCTTGGTAGCATCTTCCTGGTGCCTCGCACGGCCGGGGATTCCAGACCCCTTTTGAATGAGTCATCAGCCGCCGCACTAAATGAGAATAGACATCGAAGCGTACGATAGGTGGAGGAAGCGGATGCCAATAATCCGATTGCGGCGTCATGTACGTCGAATCATCGTCATCCTCAATGGAATAACTGTACGATGCCGGAGAATTGTCGAACAATGCCTTGACGTTGGGGGAGGAATTGGCAAGACGTAATCTCCTTTCCACAGATCCATTGACATGAGATCGTCCGAAGTCGGCAGAATCTACCACCAAATTCAGTGTCGGGCCAGGTGAGAGTGGGACGGGAGACACGTACCTCCACGGGTCCTAGGATGTGACAATAGCTTGCTGTCGAAGTGTGGAAATGCATCCGCAAAGGAATCACCTCGTTTGTGGACGCGGGTGGGAGCAACGGGGTACATGTGAATGTTGTGGGCCACAAAGAACTGCTCTAGCATTTCCTTGACAGTGGTTGTAGACTCCTTCGCTGACTGGAGGCAATTGAGCTTAAACCCTTCGACCAGTTCGATGTTCTGCCCCGCGGGTGGGGGTCTGACCATCGGCGTGATGGTAACTTGATACTCCCGGTTGATAGAATCGGCGAAGTTCTTGTACTCTTGCGATTTACAAACGCGGGCGAGGTCAGGGTTAGGAGGGAAAGTGACTTCGTCCTCGTAAGGAACCAGGTCCTAGTGAGCCAGGTGAGAAAGAAGACGATGGGAATCACAGTACCATACCAAGAGTCTTGATTGAGCGTTCTCAATCTGTTGCTCTGGACCGTAGATCGTCACAACGTCGGACCCACTCTCGCATGCGGGGAAGGTTATACGAGAGTTAGTTTTTGATTCGATATCTTCGATGTTGACGTGTTTCTCCCCGAGCAATTTGCGGTGAAGTTGATGAGGAATTAGTACCGTCTGGTTGACGAAGTCGCGATCCTAGATACCCCATGCATCAGCAGCCGCCAGCGGGAATCGATATGCCCATACCTTCTCGTTGACTAGTTCCATAACCGAGAGCTTCAAACTCTCGAGGTTCATATGATTCTTGAATGGCGTTCGGGCAATGACGTTGTCCTCGTTGTCAGTATAGCCACCAAGCTGAGCAAACTCCTCAGCGTTCGAGAACTTGACGTAAACTCCGTATTTCTTCATAATCCGTTGAATGCTCCGCCCACCAACACCGATGATCCGTTTATGATATGATTCAGGGACGTGGAAAGAGATTTCCGAAGGAAGCTCTTCCTGAAGGAGAGCAAGACCTTGGAGAACGGAACTGTCACTGCCGGAAATCTCGATGTTGAAATTGTGGTCGTTCAAAGTCTCGAACTTGATCTTGACATTGCTGGTCTGCATGATTTTGTTGATCTTCCCGTTCTTCTTTCCACTAATAAACTCGCGGTGTTCGTTCGCAAGCTCGATCTGGAAGCGGATTTCGTGTTGGTAAACCTGTCAGAGAGGAGCCGCCAGCATGAGTAACCAGAACGAAACAGGGTGAAATAAAGATCAATACCTTGAGAATCTCCTGATCCATCAAGAATGCAACGGCACTCCGGACCTCGTTCTCCGTTCCGTGAATCTCAAAGTAGTTGTCCTTGAACGTGATCTCTGCCCCAAAGTTGGAGGATATTTGGATCATGAAAGGTTGGACTGCCTGGTGGGGAAGGGGGGGTGGGGGGAGGAGGACGTTATACTGGATGGGCAACAGCCAGAAGCCAACCCAATAATAAGCGCATGCCTACCGTGACAAGGTTAGTCGCACGGGGATACTCGGATGGGGTGTAGGACATACCAGTTGCATTATTGAACGGATGGTTCTCGAAACGTTTACCGCGTGGTCTCCGTAGACAGTCATGATGCTCGTTGAACTTCCAAGTGTCGGGAAGCGGACGAAGGTGGCATTATCGTTCATGATTGCAATAAGGTCGTCAACGCGATCGGAGACAAGCCAGTCTAACTTGCGTGGCTGCAAAATGGCGTCTTGTGGTATCAATTGTTTCAACTGCGCAGGCGTTAGTCCTGGATGGTTAAAGGGGCGGAGATCGTAGGCGGTACCTTTGTGTTCATGAGATTGCTCAACATCTCTTTGGCACGTCGAACACCAAAAGTTTCGCCTGTGATCCATATCCTGTTTTGAAACTGTCGGAGCGTAGGGATGCCATTTAAACCATAATTGTCATAATTGGTGAGACCAAGCATCGGCGAAGGGAAGTAGATGTTTGTGCTGGTTTGTTCTCGGATGCCCCGAAGCGCGGTTCGTTTACGACCGGCAATGATGCCATGGAGGACTTGGTCGATCTCCACGACGTCGGATGCAAGACCGGCCTTTGGGACGAGAGGGTGAACAACTGCGGGAGGGAACAGGAAGACGGTAACTCACAAGCTCGTCGATCATAACCAGGAGCCGGACACGGGCGAGGTCTACAGCGTCATGACTTCCCTTGACCTTGAAGTTGCATTCGTTTGGGTTGGAGTTGATTCCACCAGGATCATTGATATTTCCATTGACGACGGCGATGTGAGCAAGAGTTTGTGCCGCAATCTCGTCCAACCTCCTGCGGACTTCAATCCTGAGGGTGGGGTTTCCAGAGGGAGAGTTATCGAGTATGTCAGACCGGTTGACCTTGACGACTTTCATCACCTGGGGGAAAATATGTGAGATCAGTGAAAGGGCCCGAGAGGGATGTATGCTGGTGGGGAAAACACACGTTTTGTGGGGAGCCTTTGAGAAGAGTTTCCCTCGCGAGCATTGCCTGGCGTGTCATGCCAGAGATACAGTAGTTCCAGGAAAGACCGTCGTCCAGGGGGTTGGGGGAGATATTGACCGCGTGCTGGTGGGAGGCCATGACAACATTGGTATGGATTGCGGCCTGGAGGGCGTCGTACTCCTCCTGGTTGTAGAAGGGCTGGGGCTGGTTATTTGGATATCGAAAGCCGTTTTGATGGCCGTTCTGGATGTTTTGGAACGGAAAGTCTTGTGAAGCGATGTTTTGAAAATCATAGGGGCCGGGGTGGGGAGCAACGCGGGGCCGGCGGGGGAAAACGAAGGAAGTGGTGTAAATGTCCATCGCGGGTGACACGCTTGAGAGAGAGAGAGGGCTGGGATGGAGGGGGGGCGAGGAGGAGAGGGAGTTGGTGGACGGTTAGAGCAAACGGGGGAGAGGGGTATTGAACAAATGGTATATCGGGAAGTGGGACAGGAGACTGGCTGGAGTCAGCGACCACGTCTAACTCATGTATTATTATTGTAAAGGGTAAAGAAAAGAAAAAGACAGGAGTCGATTTTGGTCGCCCGTCCAGGTCCCGAGGGGTACAGCAACGAAAGGGGAGGCGGACAAACGAGAGAAAATCGGAGCTTGAATCACAGCTGGTCATCAAACCCCTCCACCGCCTGCCAGTCGTCCTGGTCACTCCCAAAGTCAAACAGCTTCTGGTAGCACGGCTGGCCCTTGCGAGAGAAGTGTTCGTACGGATCCGAGCCCAGCAGCTTCCCGCCGCATCGATAGCAAAAGTGCTGCGAGCATTTGCCGCAGGTCATCTGTGACTCGCAAATCACCAGCCGATCACACGGCAGACGAAAGAATGACATACATGATTACACCCCATGGACTTTTCCGTGGGCACCCCACACCCCGGGCAGGCCATCGTGGACTTGTCCAGCCACTCCCTGTTCGCCCTGTCTTCCTCGAACTGTCGCACCAGTTTCTCCAAATTCCTCTTGCCGAATCTATGCTGCAGCACCGTCCTCTCCTTAGATCCTTCCTCCAGCTTCATATACTTGAGAACGAACTCCTCGGAAAACGCGAGGGGACAGTCAGTATGCGGTCCGTGCCTTTGGAACCAAGGTTTAGTGTCTGCACCCTAAATCATTTTCGGTCGGTGGACGTACCAAGTTCTCCGGCAATATGCACAAAAGGAATAGTCGCAGGCCGCGCATGTCCGCAGCCTCTCCCACCCACTCCCATTCTCCACCTGTGTCGGCTTCTTTACCGGATGTTGACAGAAACCCATCGGGCAGTGAATGATCGTTGGGTCTGTGACACCGATGTCAGCACAAAAACATGCAGCCGCGAGCAACATACCTTTCTCGAGTTCTTTCTTCTCCCTTAGCCATTTCCATCTCGCCACCTCTTCTGAACTCACTACCTTTCGGATATCTTCCTCGGATGCTTTAGTCCCTTGCTTTACACACCCCAGATCGGGACAACCGATGCGGTCCACGTCCCCTTCCGATATGCAGAGCCCCCAGAATTCGACAAGGCAGGCTCTACAAAATACATGCCCGCATGCCAACGAGATGCACTTGGCACCTTTGATCGAGCTCAAGCATACCTCGCACGCATAATTGGTCTGTGAGAACCTCTCGAGACGCGTTTTGTTGTCAAAGGACGTCAACCTTTCTGCAAGTAAGGTTGGGGCCGGGTGTTTGATCCTGCGTAGGTGAGAATATGCAAACTACACGACCGAGTCGAAAGGCCAAGCTCACAGTACATTGTCGTTCGTCATCATCCCCAGCATCCCCAGACAGGGCTCCGCGGATCTGACCATCTCTACCCAGTCATACAGGATGGTTCTTCCTTCTCCGCCGCCCTGTTCCCGCTCGACCTCCCAAACACTCAACAGCGTCCTCTCGAGTAGTTTGAGCTTTTCCGCAGGGATCCACCCATAAGTCGCATGAAGTCCGGAGATAACTGGTGGCCGACGATGGGGATAGTCCAGGGGAAGAGTTATGGATAGGATGACCGGCGGAAGCGTAGTTAACGACAAGGAGGGTTGAAGGTTGTAATCGGGGTGAGAAGGGTCCTGCAGAGTCCGTTCGTTCGAAGGCATCACCATGACCTTCCGGGACAATCCCTCGGTAACCTCTACGGGAATCTCGAGTACAATCTGTCCCTCTGTCGTGTATGGGCCGTTCAACAGAAAGTCCGGGAATATGGACTTGGTGCGCTTCAGTCTATATGTATAACCCGTTGAGAAACATACGAACGACCCACCTCAAGAACTTCCCATTCTTCCCTCCGCATTGCCTCACAGCTCTCCTTGTCGACTAGGGACATTTCCTGGGTCTCAGCCATGCTGCCAGCGGTGCTCCAAATCCAACACGTTGGGCGGGACTTTCTGAGTCCTTCGAGTCCCTGTGGCACACATTTAGTAAGCAGTGACTAGGCACGGTGTGATCGATGACCTCCGATTGGCCCGGATCCCTCGCATCCGAAGCAATGGTCAGGCGGACAGCAGGTATATTCGTCGGGTACACGACAACTAATTCGTAATCCAAGGGATCTCATACAGCACAAAATCAAACATCTCCTGCTCAAGCAACGTCTGGTACTCGCCAACGAAGTCTTCATTGGTGCCACCGGACCCCTTTGCCCCTCCAGCCCGTCCAAATCGTGATCCAAGGTAGGTAAAGTGAGCCTGGAGCTGGCCTAGCATCCTCTTCGAGTACTTCGGATCTGGCTAAGAACGTAATCGCCTCAGACATGTTTCCTCGGAAAAGCTATTGGCTCACTTTGAGGGCCACTCCCGTATAGTTCGCGGGTAATCCATACCGAAGCACGCTTTCCACAAACAAACGCAAAACCTTGAGGTGCACCAATAGCTGGAATGCCTCAGAGAAGTTTGTGCGCGCTAAGCGAAGTAGTTCCGTCTAGGAGGACGATCAGTGATGTGAGGATACCAAACTCGGGAGTGCAGCACCCATAATTCCTTCTCCGTCACGTCGGCAACTTCAAGTTCTTCCTTCTGGGTGTGGATGCTTTCTTCAGAAAAGACAAAATCTCTAACGATATACTTGCTCTCCCTGCACTTGTTGACGAACTCGTCGCGCACGCGTCGGAAAATCACCACACTGAACAGCGTGTAATCCTCGTCCGACGTAAGAGATCTGTGGAACCGGATTCAGATTCACTAAATCACGGCATAGTGATGTCCACATACGATGAAGAACGAGGGACCACCATGGAGGCAAGTCTCTCGTACTTGGAGTTCCACTCTTTTACGAGATTCCTATGCGGATCGTCAATGATTCGAACATCGAAATAGCCAGTCGACACACTTGGGCACGGCAACGAGCACCGTTTCCATAAACTCAGAATCTTGAATGAAGTTGTCCTTCGTCACGATGTCGACCAGGGAACGAATAGAAAGGTTTCCTCTGTACTTCGGGCGTGAGGGATATTGTCACAAGCTCGAGGGGAGGTCTTACGTCTTCTTTCGCTGCATTTGAACCAGGGAACCTTTGGCAAGGTTGTAATTATTTAGTTTCGACTTCATGACGTTATCTATCGAGGTCAATTCCTTTGGATAAACAGTGATCCTTTGCACAAAATCGCAGAGCGGAGAGCGCGTACCTTGGCCAACGTATCGACGATCTCCTTCAAGTTCTTGTGGAGGACGTATCTGCTCTCATTCCAGGTCCAATCCTGCAGCAGATAATCGTCTACTGGGCGTTCTTCGACCCGGATGTGCTGGGCTAGCTTGGAAGGATCATTGTTGAGGAGATTGCGCAAAATGTCAACAATCTTTGCGATAGTCTGGGTGAAAACCGAATCCTGCTTCGGAAGTTCCTCGGAGAGTGTTATCAGACTCTCGAGGGTCCCTGTCTGGATGGATCGAGGGGGGAGAGGTACGTTTAACCTCGGTGCCCCTTGCGGCGGAGATATGAGAACATACTTTGAAGGCTGGGATCTGGAGTTGGACAAGTCCATTGGTGGGCAAGGACTTTGAAGAAAACTTTGAATGCAACTCCTGGAGGAGACCTTCCGAGTCGCCATCCTGAGGTACACTAAGGAGCCAGGTGCTCTGATCTGATGGCATAGTGGTAGCGGTATGAGTTCGGAAGTAGGTGTATCCTAACAAACTACGCTACGGCCGAGCGGCACAGTGAAAGATCGTACACTGGCTCAATCACCCCCACCGCCGTTATGTATACCGCCTCGGACAACCCTTGGCCCTGTCGGTGGAACCTTTGGGTAAAATCCTGGAATCCTCAAAACTACTGACAATGTGCAGTACCCACTCCTGGCTACCATTCTCGCCGGCGAGCAGCCCTCGGCCTTTGTTCTGGGAATTGATGAGGTCCGCGCCGACCTCGCAGTAGAGGGGCAACAACTCTACAACGGTCTCTGTGATCTGACCGAGCAGCGTGCGTCCCTCCCAATATCGGTGACCGAAGTGATCCTGGTAACGAACACCGCGAATGATGTCTGGGATGTATTTGCTCAACCCTGTACCAATATCCTTGAGCTGGTAGGGGATTCAAAGTGTTGGGGATAAGACGATTTCTGGATGTAGTGGTGGAGCGGACCTTGTAAAGCGTACCGAATGCCTCCGGGTCCTCCTCGTAAGTGACAACGAGGGCCCACTCTTTAAGAGAGAGTTGGGTCAGACCCGACACCCAAATGAGCCACAGTGATGGTGGCATTACTGCCGAGGGCGGGAATTGACCCTGGACCTTAAGCTCGGGATGAGCAAGAAGTGACGTAGTGGGGAATTGATGGATGATGGAGTTGCGAAAAGACTGGGACGAAACCCCATCCCCAAGCTGGCACACACGCTAAGGACAATGTTACTCACCTCGCAGGATTCCTTCTCAAATTTTCCCAAAATACACCGATACTTTTCTTCACCTTCCAGCAACTGACAAAACCGGGTGGTGGCTGAGTCTTGGCGGTCGTGTGAGGACATCCGCCTCGAACGAGGGTTTCGCCACGGTCCCCATCCTGCGTCGACGGTTCCTTTGATGATCCACCTCCATGCCCAATCTATCTAGTTTCCCTCCGTTCTCGGACGCAAACCGGCCAGGGGCGTGAGCAGAGACGGAGTCGACCCATCACGATCATTATGTGATCGGAGGGGCACCTCTCTTTCGGTCAATGCACCAAGATTTTCCGTCGACGTCCCAGGATCTCATTCGCGCTTTAAAAGGACCGGCAGACCCCCCTAACGGTCATGCGCTCTCAAAGATCCAGATGGCCTCCCAGGCTTGGTCTCAATCCACGCTTTATTTTCCTAACAAGGACCAAGTAATCGCCGACTGGATACTCACCCGTTTTCTCAAGGAGAAAGACAAACCGAGGTAACCTATATCCTACCCCGCTTCGTTCCGCCCCCAGCTAAGTGTTTTCCGCAAGTTCATGCAACCCTGTCTTGGGTGTGGATCACTGGCAGCTTCTTTCTTCTATCATATGCTGTAATGGGATCGAAGGCTCCCGGCGCGTCAAGGCATGGCTTACCCCTCTCATAAACCGCACCCCATTGGCACCAATTTTCATCGCATTCCTGGACCACATACCTCGCCTTCCCCCCGAGTTTCAAACAACCCTTTTCACCTCGTTCACCCCATGCTTTTCTGTTCTATGGCCGCTGGCAAAACATAAAATCAATGGAGAGACATTACTGGAATGTTTTTCCGCAACACTGAAAATAGTTTGCTCGGATTCCAGCCAAAAATTGGCACAACCCCGTGCTGCAGTGTGCTCCACCGTCGCAAACGCATATATCTCTGCCTTAACCCGCGCATCGAACCGTAAAAAGGTTGGTCCCATATCCCTTCATTAGACGCTCTTTAATGATACCATATTGCCCAGCTCTCTTTTGCCTTCCTATCGAGCCACTTAGAACTCTGGCTCCGCTCTGTTCCCATTCTCCGCCGCTGTGGACTCGAAGATATTTACTTCGCTGGAGCTAAAACCTTGTTTGGTCCGGAAACGCTTCACCACTCAATCGATGACCCTGTCGCCGACCCGGTAATTCAGGCGCTTTCAAAAATCGATCCTGCAATTGTATTACCTTCCTTGCCGATCCTTCTTGAGTCTTTTCACGAGTACATAACCCGCAACCGTACCAGTCTTTTCTCTCATCCGCAACAAACAATCCACGCCGCCGCCGATAACATTCGGGCATTGACAATCGATTTTTACAGTGCCTGTGATGGCCTGACCCGCGTGTCCCAGGTTAAGGCCTCGGATGCGCGGAACGCGCGTCTCCAGTTACTGGGTGTCATTGAAGAGAATAATGTATTCTCTAACGCCCAACCGAAGCTAAATTCGATTCTGTCTGAGAAGTGCCGCCTCACAGTGGACGAACTTCGTTCTCGTTAGTTCCTTCACGGTCATGATGTACTTTAATTGTGACGCTTTTTCCTCTAGGAGAGACAGATAGCACAGAGCTTGTGCTCAACGTCATCTGCTGTTTCTCTAGAATTGACTTCGATTTGGTCTCCCCACACATCACGTCTATACTCCAAATCGTAGCGAAGGTGAACCTTGGAATCCATGCGTACAACTCTTCCCACCTAATGGTCATTTCCCAGCTCTCTTCTTCGTCAAAGCCAGCCACCGAATTTCTTGCGCTCGCGCTTGATTATCACAAGAAGACCCGGGCACTGCCTACTTATTTCTCCATGATTCTCGATGCTTCGGAGCGGACTATGGATATCACGGACCCTGGTGATCCACGTGATGCATACACGGCCATCCTTGGAGGACCAATATTCGAGAATTCGCACGTGGAGAAACTCAGGAAGGCTTTGCAAGGCTTCGTAACCCCCGGCCAATGTCTTGGATTCCTCGCACAAACGAAGAGTGCACTGGAGCGAGCATGCCCCGAACATCTTGGACAGCAGGATATTCTGGACGCGGAAAGTTCAAAACGCTCTCGCAAGCGACGGAAACTAAACCCCGAGTCCACGACCTGTTCATTTGTTGGAGCTGTCAAATTCACGTTTGTGTGTAGTTTGATCTCGGTTGCCTGGTCATCGTTACCCGTCCTTTCACTCGCAGATAAATCCCGGTCGGAAGCTGTGAGACGGATTCAGGGGGTGAACACTAGTGTCATCATGCCCCTTCTCTCCGCGGGACTTAAACGGGAGCGTGGTGGGGAAGGAGGGAGTACCTCCCAACTGTGGTCGCGGGATATCATCACGTCATCTGCCCTGAGGCTGCAATACACATTATCTATATACCCTCAGCTCGGATTTCTGCCCATGCACGACACCAAGACGGAGTCAAGGATGCTTAGGTTACTCGAGTCGTCCGATGTTCTGCCGGAACTAAAAATCGAAATCGTGAATCCCACCTTCTTTCTGTGGAAGCGTTTGCTCACTAATTTATTGTCTAGGGCCGGTCACTTTTCATGAGTGCTTCGCTGGGGACACTCAAAGATGTGGAGACACTCGTCGAAAGATTGCTAACCTGTATCGAGCCCGTTGACGCGTCCCATCACGGAAGTTGGGGCGGTAAAGCGTTCCAACTCTCGTGGCGTGACGGAGGTCCAAGACCATTGAGCATCGCTCTACTGCATATCCTTTCTCACCGGTGGCTGCCCACATTGAGGTATGGGCTTGTTTGTGTTATTGACGTGACACAAGCTGACCAACCGCAGTGGCACAGCTACGGCAGAGGATTTGCGACGCTTCGTTCGCCTACTCTTTTCCTCGGTCTCTGAGGGGCATGCGGCCAAACGCAACTTTACACAAGAAACTGAATACCCCATAGCCATCACACCCCTGCGGTCCCCCGCCTTCTGGGAGCTCACGGAGCTACGTTGTAGGTAGTCCCCCGCGCGGCCGTGGATCGATTCCTTATATCAGCTTTCAGTTGCTGTACTGGCCTATTTTAGCGAGAGAACATCTCATCTGGACGTTACGGATATAGTCAAAACGTTGGAAAACCTCCCCTCGTCTAACTTTTCTCCGGATATCCGTCAGGTTCAGACAGTCTACACCATCCTCAGATATACCCCAATGGAATATCTCCCCAAAAGTGTTAGAATTGACCTGACGAAGAAGGCCATTGTCTTTGACGCACAATTGAATTCAACGCTGGATCCCGGAGCGGCACGAAAAGACCTTATGGGTGTCCTTTCTCTCTCCCGAGAGTATATATGTAGATCCATAATGCATGCTGCAGTTTTCGACAGATTGGTAATGTCCCATCTCCTCCCATCGAGACCTAGCTAATTCCCTTCGAGGAAACGAACGCAGTCACGAGGTACCTCCTTGACCCGAGGTGGGACACCTCCGCAGGCTTCCTAGCCCGTCCCAGTGCCATAACTGAACGGTTGATTGGTGCGCACTTAAAGTGTGTGGTTTTTCCCTTGCCTTCAAAATGATTGGCACTAAATGTAGATCGTCACAGCACCGCTATAAAGTCGTATCGGCCCGACGATGAACTTGGGGTGCTTACAATAATTGAGAGTGTGCAGCCAACTGCAGAGTTTCCACAAAGTGCTTTCCGGCAAACTCTTCTCACAATCGTTCTTGAGACTGTAATGCGTGGCTCTCAACCATCAAAGTGAGCTATGTTGTTCCCTTCGGTTTGAGTTTAACACTACTTCCCAGGTTTTCCGCTCGTGTCTACCAGAGCCTCCACTCCCTGTTTTCTTCGGCTCTTGATGCCACCCAAAAGCAAATAATTGGTTTAACTTCCACCGACACACTTGAGGAAACTGACACCATTCTCTTGACTGCACACCTCGGGTTGTGGTGCACTCTGATCTCATTCAGGACCTGGATCTCTAACGCCGGTAAGATTCATACCGGTGTCTTTAGGAGCGGTCTCCAATCCTCTTTTAGATATTCCAGTGCCGATGCTGGCGGCAGCCGTTACAAAGAAGATACTTTCTTGCGAGAAGGCTGGCTCGGCTTCATCGTGGCCGACACTCTACAATCGTACCCTCCTCTTGTCACTATCCGAGCTTTCCACTATCTCAGCGAACGAAGCGCCTCAAAGATCGGAAATTTTCCTTGCGATATACCTCTCTCTTAGCCACAAAAATGGCACGCCTGGTTCGTCGACTGTCTGAGTTGTTTGATATTTCCGCTGATTCGGCACAGGATTCGACGACGTGATTGTCGGTTTCGCGCCATACCAGTCTTTGCCCGTCTACGTATTTGGAACGGTCTTGACCAAGATCTCAGAGTTTTGCTTGGAGACAGCCACGAGTTTAACAGACGTTGTTTCAATTATTCGATTATCCCAGACGCTTCTGCGGAACGCTCCAGAAGGTCCGAATACTCGTTTTATTCCCTCGTGATTTGTTCACCCGTCGCTGCAGGGACAATGAAAGTGATACAGAAGCACACCACGAGCTTCCTTCACCTATTCTTGAACCGACGGGACCTCTGGTGTATGGATGTAAGGGCGTCTCTAGAAATCTGCGGGTTCATCTCAAGTATCTGCACGGAGCGAGTAGGCGACGTTCCTCATCTTTCCTATCAACGTAGCTCACACACCTTTGGGGAAGCCCGCAGCGTTACGGCCCGGTGATGTTATGTTAACGTGGACCATCGTTTCCAGGCTCCTTTCCTGCTCTGAGAGCCACGATGCATCAACGTCTACGGATATTTTCCAAGCGATAGTAGGGATCACCAGTGCCTTGATTCGATACAGAAGAGATCTCATCCTTCCTGCACTACCACACCTCAGCATGGTCTTGCAACGCTTGGTTACAATGGTGCGGGCAATCCGCCCTGGGCTTGGAGCGAAACAGGCGAGGACCGTTGCAAACAGCTTCCCATTCTGGGTCAACAACAGACAACCATTAGGAATCTCGGAGGTTAAGATCCTGTCGAGACTCCTTGTATCACTCACAACCAAGACAACCGTCCGGCTCGTCGGATATGCGCAGGAAAACCAGAAGATGGAATCTCTCGCCAGGCCATTCGGCAAGCATGCCTCGTACGTGCTCGTAGCTTATGTGCAAGCGATGAACGATCCGCTATGTGTGGTATATGCGGCTACGAGGAAGGAGCTGTACCCTGGGTTGTTTGCGTTGTGTGGGATGCTGAATGACCACGATAGGGAGGCGATGATGCTGTCTGCCTTGGACGGAGGAGGGAAATCGACGATGAAAACACTTTGGAACGATTACAAAAAGCAGAAGTATGCGGGACAGGGTTGATGCAGATACTTTGAACTGTGTTCGTATACCATACCTCAAGCGCCCAGCGATGCGTGCATGTTTCCTGATTTGGATCCCGAAAACCCAACAGTCTCTTTGACCCAGGCCCCTACCTACTCATCATAACTTTAAAAAATATGTCCACCGACGCAACCTCAGCCGGTAAACCCGATTCCTCCGTGTACGTGTCATTCACTGCTTCGCGTCGCTTTCAACCAAATGACGCGTTATTGCAGGGGAAGCACCGTAACCCCCACCTCTCCTTCAACTGTTAACAAAGGCAAGGGAAAGAGCAAAGTCGAAGAGGTAGAGGAGGAGGATGGCGAAGGTGAAGAAGACGAAGAAGACGAGATGGACGAGGACGAAGAGGAGGACGATGACGACGACGTAAGCCAAGTTCAGATGCCCGAATTGCCTTCACCGACTAAAGGTTCCTCACAGGAGGATCACCTGGACGAAATCGACCCCACTGCCATTCTATCCTCTGGTAGACGTACTCGTGGAATCAGAGTAGATTACACGTCTAAGGAGGCTTTGAACAAGGCTGGTCTCAAAGCCGAAGACGAAGTAGAAGAGGAGGGGGAAGATTCTCACGACGAAAACGTTATGAAGGAATAATGGATTTGGACCCTTCAACTGTACACCTACGGTACTCTGGCTGTATGGTAATGTAACCCGTTGTGGACGTTGTTTCTGGTACCTGTAAATCGACCCCTCGAAGTAGAATCCAACCGTCTATCGAGTCTCGGTGTCCTCGCCGCAGGATTCCTAAGGAACGGGTGGGCCGTTCACTGGGACTTGGGTTTCTGCCTTCTGTAGATCTCTTGGTATGTGCTCCCAGTGGCGGTCTGGTTGCCTTCCACAAGAGGGGGCACGAATCCTGCGGCCTTTTTCTCCTCCGCCATGGTTTTGACTAGAGCCAGGAAGTCGCTGACCGCTTGATCCTCTGTCTGTATATGAATAACAAGCCTCGAGCCTCTGACTGCGATTGGTTCTGGAAGTTTTGCTGCGCGTTCTGAAATTTCGTCATACTCGATCCCCAGGGGAGTAGGGTTGAAAAAGATCTGGATAGAATTCGTCGAGGACAACAATGAAAGATAGGGAAGAACGACATACCATGCAAGTGTCTGCACTCAGGATCCGAGCGCCGAGCTCTCTTAACCCTTCTTCTACCTTGCGCGCGAGAGCATGTACGTCTGGTAACTGGGGGAAATTATGGTTGAGAGCATAGGCCGCGCACCCAGCAAGGAATCCAATCTGTCGCATGCCGCCCCCGAAGAGTTTGCGGAACCACCGCGCTCGAACGATGAAATCATTCGTTCCGACAACACAGGAACCCACAGGAGCACCTATGGAATGCCATAAACGATGCATCCTCTGAAGTATCTATTACGCTTACCTAGTCCTTTACTGAAACATAGGCTAACGCTGTCGAACGGATCGCAAAGTTCCTTGACGGGTGTACCAGTTTCCGCTGCGACGTGCCATAATCTTGCTCCGTCGAGATGCATCTTTATCCCTTCCTTCCGCGCGAAATCTGATATCTTGATTATTTCTTCCTGAGGGAATATGATCCCGTTGAGGGTATTTTCCAGAACAATGACATGTGTTGGCGCGCTGTGATAATCAATCAGCATGCAAGCCTATGATTACGATCCACAACTTTGTACATGTGGACGTCGGAACCCTGGATGATGAACTGCTTCACATCGGATAACGTGAGGTGATGCCCATTGGAAGGAATCACGGCAACGGCGTGAGCTCCGGAGTGAAACGCGGTCCCTCCTGCCTCGTATCTACCTGGGGTGAACACGTAATCAGGAGACAAGGAGGCGGGGACATACCGGTTGATATGAGACCTGTAGTCGCACAGCACGGAGTAAGGAGGCTGGGAGAGGTGGGTTCGTAGGGAGATCTGGTTGGACATGGTCCCAGACGGCATGAACACTGCAGCCTCTTTGCCCGTGAGTTTCGCGATGTGTGCCTCCAGGGAATTGGCAGTGGGTTCAAAATAGACATCGTCGCCCAGCGAAGCCTGAAGGGCGTACATATACATCTCCTTGGTCGGAGCTGAAGAGGGTGTTCATTCCTAGGATGACAGCCTTGTTCGTCTCTTCCCACCTGTTAATGTGTCCGCTATGCTCCATGTTTAAGATACGGCACCGTGATGAGCAGACCGGGAAACTCACAAATAAAATTGCGGGAGATGGTCTTGTACTGCTGAACATGATCGCCCAAGTCAGATATGGTGGCGAGCATATCAAATTTGACCTCGTCCGCGACAGCAAGTCTGGGCTTGTCGAGCTCGGGAGACATCGTAAGGTGTGATCTAGGGAGAAAGGGACGAGAGACGATCCGGAAGCTTGGAACGCGGCGCATATGGCGAGATCACAGTCATTCCCCAGTCATCGGGGAGATTGGGTTGGTAATCCGACTGATTGCCGAACGCTTGAGGGTAAAAGTAGAATATTTTCCGATGTGAGGTCGCAGGCGGCCATGGCAAGCAAGGCTCCGGACTCGCGACTGATCGCCGGATTCAGGCCTTGCACCCCAACCTATTCCTCGACAAAACCACGCACCGGTAGATGGGCAACGTACGTCCAACAGCCCTCGGGTTTCCTGTTTCTGAATCTTCGTCAGGGAGCCAAAGCGCAGCAGAAGAGAGAGCGTAACGCTGTCCAAAACTCGCAGAAGGGGAAGAGCCAGCTGAAGAGCAATGAAGCCGCCAAGAACATCGTCTGTCAGACCTGCAGGCAGCCGTTTGTGAGCCTCTTCCTGGTTCAGGACGTCGGTGATTATTGCTGACATTTTACAGATGAGCACAACCCGTGCCCCCGCGTACGTCCTCCCCATCTGCTGTGCACTCACTCCCGTCGGCTTACACATGATTGCAGGCTCGAGGATCACGCAAAGAGCAAGCACAACAAACCCTTCGCCGAATGTTTCCCAGGAATGTCTGGATGATGGACACCGGCCGGCTGTTGGCTGTCAGATGAAATGGGTTGAGCATGTTTCGAGTTGTGCATTATAGTGAGAGTATGGTATTAGATGTGGGACCCGTATACCCGTGGTCTTGAACACAGCTCTACAATGAAGTGAAGCCCCCAGCACCACCTGCTGCCGCACCCATTGTTTGTAACTTCTCCCCCATCTTCTTGTTGGCGTCGAAGAACTTTGCTACGCATCTGTCAATGCAAACGCTCTCGCCTTTGCTGAGTTCGCCGTCCAAGTATCGTTGATTGATGCATTTTAAGTGACATGAACTGCGGGTGAGAGTGTAAGTACCGGTCGTGAACGGGGGCTACATCAGAGCGTGTTATTCGACTGACGAGACAATGCGGTTGAAGACGTCAGTGACGAGTTCGACCCTGTGGAACGAAAAGACCGTCAGCGGACGTGGCGAGGGGTTACGGAGAAAACTCACTCTTGAATGGCGGCCTCGACACGCTCGCTGGACAAAGAGCCAGCCGAGGAAGGAGCAGCAGGACCACGACCCAAGAAAGACATGGCGGTGTGGCTGGAATATACGTGCGAGAGGGCGTCTGTTTACCCGATCAAGCACACGCGTTTTTTTCTCGGTTGCGTCCCGGACGAAGAGCACTTGCAGATGTCCGTCGACCAAAATCCAGTAAAAGTCCACCGGTGCAGGTTCGTCGACTATCTCCCCGCCGCAATCACCGCTCTTGCTTTCCCACCGCTCCCTCTCCCCTCGCTCAAGGGAAAGGCTAAGGCAGCTTCACCTCTCAAGTTCCCCCACTTGGCCATCGGACGCGCCAATGGAAACATCGAACTCGCCGAGTGGTCGAATAATAACCCCACTGACCAGGCACCCCAGGCATGGGTGGTGTCGAAGGTACCTTGTCCCTTCTTTTCGTTGTCGCCTCGCGAGTGATCGAGTTGTTGCAGACTTTGTTCGGTCCATACCCTTCAAAAGTGGACACTCTCACCCTCACTTTACGACACCCGGAAGAACTAAGCTCAGGAGACGTCCCAACTCTTATTGACCTTCGCTTATTCAGCACTGGCGGTGGAAGCGAGTTGCTGGAATGGGACCTTGCAAAAGGCTGCATACGGGTAAGCACCCCCCCGGGTATATGCATCTTGAATCAGAGATATTCACATAATTCACCAAGAGGACGATAAACTCTAATGGGGGTGCCATTTGGTCCGTCTCTGCGAACCCCAAGTCCACGATTATCGCTCTTGGGTGTGAAGATGGCTCGATCCAGCTGTTATCTACCGAACACGATGGCCTCTCACACCTGCGCAAGCTCGGAAAGGTCAAATCCCGCCTACTTAGCATTGCTTGGGGTCCCCCAATCCCCCGCACCTCCGCCGGGATTACTCCAGAGTCCGATGATAGTTCTGATGATGAAAATGATGATGATTGGTCGGATGACTGGCTTGTAACTGGATGCGCTGATAGCAGTATTCGAAAATGGGATTTTGCTACAGGCAGGGTCACAAACAGGCTTACTACAGACAAAACGCGAGGGGAAAGGACACTCGTGTGGTCTGTCTGCGTGCTAGGGTAAATTGTTGCACACTTTACGGGCCCCATCGAAATGACACCCAACGTTCGTAGTGACGGAACGATTGTTTCAGGGGACTCTATGGGAATTGTCAAGTTCTGGGACTCCAAAACCTGCACACAACTGAGCACTTTTCAAGCACATGGGGCGGACGTCCTCTGCCTTTGCATCAATCCCGTAAGCCCTTCCACATTGGCATCGAACCCTGATTGAACTCTCATCTTCTGGGCCACCAGGAAGGGAACACTGTTTACTCTTCCGGTGTCGACCAGAAGATCACTCAATTCACCAACGTCGGCGGGTCAAAACCACGTTGGATTCAGACTTCCTCTCGCCGTATGCACTCCCATGACGTCCGTTCGTTGGAAATTTGGCCTCCCTTCGCTCCCTTTCCCCCTCCACACCAACACAAGTTCCCCGTGAACGTAGCCCCTATCCTCGTCTCCGGCGGTCTGGACATGTCGGTTGTGCTAACACCGGCGGCAATCCCGAGCAGCACGACGGTCTCCAAGGTCACAAATCCATTGAGTACCAGCGTGGTTGCCACATTCGAGGACTCGTACCACCGAAGGGTGGGTTATAGCACCGGGTTTTCTGGGACAGGAAGGATCAAGATCGCTAGGAAGAAGCGTTTGGTCCTCTCCGCTCAGGATCAGTCCATCAACCTGTGGCATATTTTCGATCGGGATACACACCACGCGGATGTTCAAGACCCTTCAGAGGAGGGAGTTAGTTCAGAGGGATGGCAAAAAGTGCTTGAAATGGATTTGAATGTCCGGAGCAACATCGTCTCTTGCGATGTTTCCGATGATGGGGGGTGGATCGCTGTCTCGGACTGGTACGAGGTCAAACTCTTCAGGTTAACCTTCACTGTAAGTCTCAACTTCATCAAATTGGTTCTGTCAGCTAAGCCGTTTCTACAGCCTTCAGGGGATGTGAATGTAACCAGAATAAAAGATTTTGCAGCGATTCTAAAGGATTCCATCCCTGCAGGGTCCGGTCGGTCTGTCGGCGCGACTGTGCTCAGCTTTACACCGGATTCGCAAAAACTCGTCGTTTGTACGTCAGAGTCCTCCTTCATCGTCATCTTCCATCTCCCACAGGACGAGACAAATCTGCTGCGGCCGTTGCGTGTATTCAACCATCATCGGTTACGGAATGTTTCCCCCAACAACACACCACCAAACGTGGAGGATGTCATCGGCACGGGTGACGGTGATGTTGACATGGATGACCCCTCGGATGGAGATCCTGTGGTCACAAAACAGCTTTCCGTGATTCCCGCGATCACCAGGACAGCCATCAGTCAAGATTGCCAGTGGCTGGTTGGGGCAGATGAGATGAAGAGGGTATACGCCTATAATCTCGATTCCCTGCGGTACCACTGCGTACTACCAATGTTCCCCCACGCGATCCAAGCCCTCTCCTTTGACTCCTCCGATCATGGTACCCTCGTCATCGGCTTAGCAAACAACACCATCCACATTTTCAATGTCGAGTCGCGGACGTTCCCCGAATGGAGCATTCCATTATGCAGCAGCCTACCAAAACGGTTCACTCATCTCCACGACCCGATTCTGGGGCTGACGTTAAACCCTATCCCTTCTGAGGACGGTTCCAGGAAGGCACTGTTCTGGGGATTCACGTGGATGTGCAGCGTCAAACTAGATTCTCCTGCTGGCTGGGGAGGGTTCTCGAAGAAGAGGAGGAGGGAACACAAAACAGCGCCCAATGGAGCGTCGCAGCCGCACCTGAACATCGGAAAAACATTGGCCAACGTTTCTATGGAAGATTCATACAACCAGGCACAACCAAAGAACTTCACAGTGTTGACACATTACCGTCCGCTCCTTTTCGTTGACTTCCTGGATTGCGGGGAGCTGATTGTTGTGGAGAGGCCATTGGTGGATGTCATGTCGGTCATGCCACCAGCGTTTTTCAAACCAAAGTACGGTTCCTCGTGAATCTATGTATTTACTATAGGCCGCAATTACATCGTCCACTATAACACGTCTGGTATTTACGTCTAAAAGGATGGGGGAGGCAGGGCTAGTGTTTCGAATGAGTCTGGATTATCCTGCGCTGTCAGGCGAACTTTTCATCGGGTCGCGGCGATCCTGCTGCTCATTTTCACTACCACCCACGGGTGAGCATGTAGGGATGAAATAGTATTGAACGAGGCTTACGCAGAGTTTAGCAATGAGAGGTACAATGTCCAAAATACCCCGCATGTGCTTTGGAACGGAACTCGATATGCCAAGGGCATGAAACGAAAGTTAATTAACTAGGGGGTGGGTTAGCGAGAAACCGAAAATCGTCTGGAGGTACGTACCTGAGCAAGTGGCCACACTTGCCAATTGGCAATAATTGCCCGTCCGTAAAGGTCTTTAAATTTTCCATGGATGTGTTGGGAATCACGTCCCTCCATTAGACCCATGGAAGTCAAGAATATAGCGAGCTGCAAGTGCGAAAGTGAGATGGTTGCATGCACAACTGCCGTCAATACCTACACCAGCGGGTGCCCTGACGCATCGTAGGTAAGCATTTATGAGCCATTGTTTGTTAGATATAGGGCGCACATGAGAAGCTGGTCTGAGGAAACGCGTTTCGTTAGACCGGCAATGCTAACTCTAGAGTTATCGGCGAGTCTAGAAGGCCGCTCGACCCTCAATGGGAATCTCCGTTCAAGGAAGGTGTTCCATCGTCCAATCAGAGGACCTGAGGTAGTCAAGTGAGACGCGACGTTGGCTTCATTACGGGTGATAAGGACCCACCCATTCCAACTCCAAATAAAAAGAAACGCATCGTTCTTGCGGAATCATATGTGGACTGGTGGTATTCTTTTCCTTGCGAATGTGTCTGAAACAATCGAGGGGTGGGACTTGGGTGGAGAGTAACGAGCGGGAAGGTGGACACACCAGTAACTGGACACTCTGGGCCACTACATCCCCGAGTGCGTTGAGGGTACCGTTTGTGACGGCGAGAGTATAATGGGGGTGGGATTCAAAGGATTGCTGGTAGATACGGGCGAGGGCGACACTGGACATGAATTCGAGATGTTTCGTTATGAGGGGGGGCGGGAACTATGGGGAGAGGATGGAGCGGAGGCGGACTGACTATATACTCTTGCTCCTCGCTAGCAAGGTCATGCACTCATGCCACAGCTTTCTTGTCACTACCCCACCAAATGTCCGCGGTCACCACAGTGGAGGAGCGATCCAAGCGACGTGCAGTGGGGCGTGTGGGAGGTGGACACACACGTGACATCACACTCTCCCCACGTGCATCCGATGATAAGCTTCAAGGCGAGTCTAAGTATAAATTCAAGTAACTACTCATAAGAGTCGCAGTTTTCCCGTCACCTCATTGATTAGAGCTACCGGAGCGGGGCCAATTCCAAGTACCGTCGCAGTTTCTTCCGCAACCTCCGTCAACCCCCTGCGTTTCAATTATGAGCGTTGAATATTTTTCGGTGACCATATGACCCACGCGCTTCTGACCAATCGCGCGCAAAGATTCAGACCCTTTGCAATAGCCTCCAATTCCAACAGCTGATCCTCCGAAGTTCCTCTCAACGCGATCTTTGCTTGACTGAGCGGCGCGGGTAAGCACTAGGTGAGATGATGCAGGGAGTTACCTACCCTGTATGTTCCCAATGTTTGAGTAGCTAACAAACGGTTCGTATCAGAATCCTAGGGTAATGAAACAGTGAGTTACCTTTGGGTTTCTCTTCTCCAGCGCCCTGTAGCAAGTAATAGTCGCGTGGCTGCCGCCGTACCATCGTTCCTGTCAGGTTGTTCTATGCGACCGGTGTTTAACTCACCCGCATCTACGCACATAATTGAGTGAAATCACGGACAAAACATGAGACAGCTTACTGCGCTGCCACTTGTCCGTTTGTCATTTTCAGATCGGTCCTTACAACCAGCACCTGTGATATTTTGGTTGTCGGTGCCAATCACAGTGGCCCGAGAAGAAGCAACAAACCATCTTGCAAGGTTCCATGAAACTGGGGGTTACAGCAGAAAGATCTCCATCCGAAACCTCCCCCACTGAATTGTCTCCGTCGTCGTCTTCCGGGGCTACTGCGGTGTGGTGCCAGGTCGAACTTCCAAGGAAGTAGCCAATCGCTAGCGACGCGCCAGCAACAACCGCTGGAGTCAGCACTATGTGAGAGATATATTTCATTGTATTTCAGTTACTTGAACCGGATGCTGGACAAACCCTGAGCTGACGCCATCGTGGAGGGGGTAGAGGGAGCCATCGACCACAACAACGATCGGAGGGATGCTGTCGGTGTTTTCCGATCACTCTTCCCCTCCATTTTCTGCGCGCTGGGGTTGTTCTCCCACAGATCCGCAAACTATGACGGACCCCGCCCAGTCTTCTACTGATGGCGCGACCCAACGGAAGCCCTTCTCCATGCTTGACTTATCAGAGCCAACAACCAAGGCTCTTGCAGACATGGGTTTCTCGACAATGACAGCAGTCCAAGAGAAATGCATACCGTCGCTACTCGCCGGAAAAGATGTTTTGGGCGCCGCTAGGACAGGGTCAGGGAAGACTCTGGCTTTTCTCATTCCTGCTGTCGAGTTGTTGCACAAGATGAAGTTCAAGCCAAGGAATGGTGCGCGCCTTTGGAAGACAATCATCGAGGCTACTTACATACCTCGTCCAAGGCACCGGAATCATTATCATCTCACCTACACGAGAACTCGCCCTCCAGATATTTGGTGTCGTCAAAGAGCTCATGGCTGGGCACTCACAAACATTTGGAATCGTGATGGGAGGGGCGAACCGAAGGGCCGAGGCGGATAAACTTTTGAAAGGTGTTAACCTGATCGTTGCCACCCCTGGACGGCTCTTGGACCACCTGGAGGTCGGTTTTCGCGTTCGACTTTTGTTCACAACCTCATCGCTTCCCGTGACAGAACACAAAAGGATTTGTCTTCCGAAACCTGAAGGCGTTAGTCATCGACGAGGCTGACCGGATATTGGAGATTGGGTTCGAAGAAGAAATGAAAAGGATCATCAGTATCCTGCCAAACGGTTTGTCCCTGGTCATCCACGGCGTCTTCTCTGAGAGTTTTGACGTCCGATTACTTCTAGAGGACCGACAGTCCATGCTTTTTTCTGCTACCCAGACCAGCAAGGTCACCGACCTCGCCAGGATATCCCTACGACCTGGCCCACTACAGATTGACGTCGACAAGGAAGAGTCAACAAGTACTGTGTCCACTCTCACCCAGGGTTACGTTGTTTGCCCTTCCGATCGCCGCTTCCTTCTCCTCTTCACCTTCTTGAAAAAGAATATGAAGAAAAAGATTGTCGTCTTCTTCTCAAGTTGCAACTCTGTAAAGTATCACGGGGAGCTACTCAACTACATCGACGTCCCCGTCCTTGATCTTCACGTCAGTACATCTGATCTGTATCCTTTTCTCGCACTGAGGAGCATTTTGCAGGGTAAACAAAAACAACAAAAGAGGACAACGACGTTCTTCGAGTTTTGCAATGCTGAGTCTGGCACCCTCCTATGCACAGACGTTGCCGCCCGTGGCCTTGACATACCCCGCGTGGACTGGATTGTCCAGTTTGATCCCCCAGATGATCCACGGGACTACATCCATCGTGTGGGACGAACTGCTCGGGCGGGCAAGGTCGGAAAGAGCTTGCTCTTCCTACTCGAAAGCGAGTTAGGATTCTTGCGTTACCTCAAGGAGTCCAAGGTTCCATTGAACGAGTACAGTTTTCCGGTTGATAAGGTTGCGAACGTTCAGTCACAAGTGAGCCTCTCGAATAACTTGTATTACCGTTCATTTACCAGCATGTTAGCTTGAGAAACTGCTGCAGAAGAATTATTTCCTTCACCAATCGGCGCGAGATGGGTACAGGTCGTATTTGCAATCATATGCCTCTTACTCGCTCAAGAAGATTTTCAACGTCAACGCCTTGGATTTGGCTAAGGTTGCCAAGTCTTTTGGATTCGCTGTCCCTCCACGGGTCAATGTCAGCATCGGGGGCGGCACAGGGGGTGCTGGGCGATCAGGAAAGAAGCGGAAACATAAAGACGACAATGAAAGTGAGGTGGATTTTGAGGAGATTGAGGTCAACGAAGATGACTCGGATAGCGAAGCGGAAGGGAACAGGGAGGCGAGCGTCCGAGGGCGAGGCGATAACTCACAGAGTAAGAACAGGAGAGCGGAGACGCTTGGACGAAAGAAGGTGGAGAAGGAAGTGTTCAGGAAGGGGATGGACAGGAAACGGCAGAAGGGATCACAACAATGGAGTCGATAACATCCCTTCTGGTGTCATACATCATACATTGCATACACTGACCGCACAGGTCGTACGTAGTTTTCCGCCATCGAAAGCGATTACATGCAATGTGAATGAACAGTAGAAATGGGGAGGGTGGGATGAAACATCTATTTCCTGCCACCCTTTTGCTGAGACTTGATAACCTTCTTGACAATCTTGGCCTCCTCTACCAAGAATGCTCGAAGGATCCTTGGATTGAGTTGAGAACGTGAATGACAACAATGCTGTCAGATCATACCTCGTCTTCACACAATCTCCACACCTTGAACCACCGTAAGCTCTCCGCACAGTCTTCCTCGTCTTGGAGATAGTAGCATACTGGCGTGGTCGCAGAGCGGGAACCTAGGCAGATGGAAGGTATGAGCCCGGCAATAAGGTTGAATGATATGATTCTGGACTTACCCCGGGAAGAGCAATGCCACAGTCACCGCACTTGGGGGCAGTGGCAAGTTTTCCGATGTGGTGGTAGACGAGCTTCCCTCCTGGCGTCTTCACGATACGCCGTCTGTTGGAAGTTGTGTTGTATGGTTGGCGTTTGCGAAGTGTGACACGTTGGGCCATTGAGTACTGGATGACGGGACAAGTGAGATGATCTGGATGGGCGGGGGCGGGCAAGGGAGCACTGACTTTCGGTGGGCTGTCTTGGGCACGATCCTGGCTCTGGGTTGTTGATTGGGAGTGGTCGTGAGAAAAGCTGAGGGAGTACTGTACAGCGGATGGAAGGGGCAGGTGCACGTGGATGTGGAATCAGCACGTGATTGCCTGCCCTAAACTGAGGATTCCGGGAGCTTACCTAAGAGCATGCGCACACGTCACACCGCAGGTTGTGTGGCTGGCAGGGGACTGGAACCAAAAGCGGACTCTCCACCTGGTTTGAACGTGTACGAATACTAGAATATCAAAGCTTGCCAGCACAACTTCATCCCCTCTCCTCTCGTCCACACCCTCAGCTCATATGGCGACTACTCAGGTGAGCCTCTTTCCCGTCCCTTCTTAGTGTCTTTTTCACCCTGTGTCTTCGTTAGCATTACTTGTGGGCAGGAGGCCACTTCGTCCTCCTGATCTCCGCTCTCCGCTACTTCCTGGCCACCATCACCCTCAAGGCAGTTTCTTCCTGGTGGTACAAAGGTCTGTGACTCGGGCTTGGGCCAGTTTAAGAGCAGTGGCGGATAATGCTGATCGTACGAACAGTCAGTTTTACCGGCGCCCTCATCAGCTACGTGATCGTTTGCCAGTCAGTTTTTTCTACCTGTTTCTTCGCTCGCCTGCTCACCTGCCTTCCAGGAAGTCACTCGGCGTGAGTCCTACGAGGGGTGTGTTTAGAGGTATGCTGAGTGCCTTCGAAACTAGTTGCCACAGCCAAATGCCGCCTGGTTCAAACGAGCTTTGGTAGATGAGGTTTGTGTTTCAGGTTTCACGTGTTTCTTCCCATTCATGAAAGTCTTCCTTCCCATACAGAACGTTCAGTACTTCTTGCTCGCAATATTTTGGTGGTCCTCAAAACCAGTTGCCAGTATGTTTCCTTGGACATCACGTGCGATGACGATATCTAACATCACGAGATTAGTCGCCCTCTTGCCATACACCATCTTCTCTCTCTTCCACGCCTTGACGTTTACGAGAACTACAATTATTCCACAAATCCTGCCACCGGGTCCCCCTGCCACTGCTGGCGGACCCCCTCAAGCCCACCCTGCAGCCAAGAAATTGCAAGTGTGGGTCAAGTGTAAGTTGTCCCCTGTCTGTGTGGCCAAAGTGCGTTATATTCTGACAACGTTTCGTTTTTCCAGCCAATTATGACACTGCGATGAAAGCGGTGGCATACACCGAGCTTTTGATTATGGGCCGAATCTTTTTGGGTGCTATCACCTTCCAAAACTCGCTGCTCTCCCCGATCTTTTACGCCCACTTCTTGCGCCAACGGTATTACCAGTCCGCTTTCACCAGGGATGCTATCGGGCTCGTTGATAAGCACATCGATGGATACGTCAGGAAGGAGGGAGTGCCGCCGGTTGCTGTTCAGATCTGGGACAAGGTGAAGCTTGCCCTTGGCCGTTGGGCAGGATCTACCTTGACCGCTCAGCTATCCCCTGTTGGTGCTGGTGCTGGTGCTGGTGGTGCGCGGAGGAATTAGGAGAAGATGAATTTGGTCATCATGGGGGGGGGGCTTGGCTCCGTGGCTCGACCTAGGGATTCGATATCGGTCCTCTGACCTACATATACTGTACGTATATATAAACGACCAAGGTTTCGGTTAACATGATGAATCTATGTCCGATGTCCTGGGAACTGAATCCTTGTCTGGGGAGCCTCGAGGCCATCAGCGGGAGACACTTATGGGGACAAACATGGACAAACAACGTCGTCCTCCGTTCAACATCTACCTGTTGTAAATGTCTCGAATACCAGTACCGCGCTCACAATCCGGTACCTTCCATTTCCCCCCTGCTGCAACGGACTCCCACCACCACGGTTCTCCTCTTCGACAAGAAGCAATGTCCGCCGTGTCTAGTCCGCTGTCCGAGACGAGGAAAAAGCAGTCCAAGAGGGACGAAGTAAGCACCGTACACCTCTCTACATTAAATTCCACCCCCCGGAGTATGTCTTCGTCTGTACCGACAGAGACACCGCCACTCCGTCGCTATTCTCCCCCGCCTCGTCACCTCTTCCAAGGAGTCGCGTTTGTGGATAGCCGCTGATGTCATCTTTCCCGTCCAGGCCATTCGCAAGAAAATCGAATCCGAACTGGCCCGTAAACGTACAATCTCTACAACTGGACCACCTTCCCGCCAGAAACGGACAGTCAAATTGACTGCCCAGAAAGGAACCGTGGCCGCCCTCCGTCCCTCTCCCGCCCTAACCGTTCCAGAGAATATCACCGTTTCCGAAGCGAGTCAGCTTTGCGCTGCCAAACGAACGGATTGCGTCTTGGTCGTCGATGACGAAGAAGGCTTGAGCGGTATTTTTACGGCCAAGGATCTGGCATATAGGGTACCTTGTATTTTTCGCTCTGCTGCTTCAGCTCTGATCCCCTTTTCAGGTCACCGCGGAGGGTTTGGATCCCCACACCACCCATGTCAGTCAAATAATGACGAGGAGTCCAATGGTCACTCGGGATACCACGAGTGCAACTGAGGCATTACAGCTCATGGTCGAAAGGCATTTCCGACACTTGGTTAGCCCAACAATCCCTCCAATGCCTCACGTCTTCATATTTCCGCTCATCCTTTCCATTTCAGCCCGTGTGTAACGAAGATGGAAATGTCGTTGGCCTCCTCGACATTACCAAGGTTTTCCATGAAGCCGTAGACAAGGTCGAACGTAGCTCAACCGCCTCCGAGAAGCTTTATAACGCTCTCGCTGGCGTCCAATCAGAACTGGGCGGAATCACATCAAACCCTCAGACCAGCGCCATGCTTGCATACGTTGAAGCATTGCGCGAAAAGACTGCACTGCCCGACTTGTCTACTGTCATGGACTCGCGCACGCAACCTGCTACCGTCGGGCCCAAGGCGACCGTTAGGGACGTGGCTAAACTCATGAAGGAGCGTAGGGTGACTGCTGTTTGTGTTATGGAGAACGCTCTCGCTAGTGCTGCAACCAACGTACCCAGAATCGCTGGGATATTCACGAGCAAAGACGTGGTGCTACGTGTCATTGCTGCAGGACTAGATGCTGGAAGATGCAGCGTTGTCAGAGTTATGACCCCACACCCAGATACCGCCCCTCCTTCAATGACCATTCACGATGCATTGAAAAAGATGCATAGTGAGTACCCTGGTTTCGCAATGATCCCGTAAACTGACCCCGCCTAGATGGACATTACCTCAACTTGCCCGTTGTTGAGGCCGACGGCCGCCTGGTTGCCATCGTAGATGTTCTCAAACTGACCTACGCCACCCTAGAACAAGTAAGTCGTTCCTACGTTTGTCGAGTGTGTCGCCAACAACCTATAACTAGATGAATACGATGAGTGAAGAAGCTGGAGACACAGGCGAGGAAACTGGGGGTCCAATGTGGGGCCGGTTCTTCGATTCCATCGGCGGCGGAGAAACCGAGTCCATGATTTCTGGTCAACCCACCGATATGTTGAGCAGTAAACACGGCTCAATGCGAGGCATTCCCCAATTGCCACAATCCCCTCGGTCAGATCTGCATCCAAATGACTCGGCTTCCGTTGTCATGGAAGACGACGGTTCGGTACTTGACGGGTACATGACAAAAGGTGCCCCCGGGTCACAAGCCGCGTTTCCATCCCTTCTCAACGTTGACGATGGTACCTACGTCTTCAAATTCCGAACACCAAGCGGACGCACCCACAGATTCCAATCCCGTCACGACAACCACGAACACCTGCGAGAGATCGTCTCCACAAAACTTGCCATCGATCCGTTCTTCACAACCTTTGCGCCAAGGGATGAATCGCAGCCTCTCCCCGACCCTGGTGATTACCAACTCGCATATACCGACGCGGATGGCGACGTCGTCTTGATCACGTCTGATGGTGACGTCTCCGATGCTGTCAAAATGGCGAGATCGAATGGGCAGGAAAGAGTCGTCCTTTTCATACAAGGAGGAAAGGGCTGGGAGGATGCTACAGCAGAGAAGCTTGAGGCGAAATCGGCTGAGGCTGCCACTGCTGCCCAGATTGACACCAAAGCGATCGAGCAAACGGAGATTCCATTACCCTCTCTTCCACCTGCTCCGACGGAGGATGTCTTTGGAATTCCCAGAGACATGCTACTCCCTGCAAGCATTGGTGTTCTGGCGGTCTCGATCATGGTCGTGTTTACTATTTCTCGGTTGACGAGCAGCAATCACTACTAATATGTTAATCTCCTCTCATAATTCCTCCCCCGTTGGCTTCATCACACACAGCACACCATAAACTTTTACGCACCACAGAAGATACCTTGTTTCATTTTCATGACTTTGTTCACGCCCTACCATGAGACATAGAAGAACGATCCCCATGAGTTGTATATTTTTGAAGTCCGCGACTGTTCCGTCCTGGCATATCTCGAAGATGCCCACGTGCGCCAACCACACAACCTGGGCGCTCCACGATCGCGCTCAGCCTCCACCCTCGAGCAGTTGCCATTGCGTCGCACGACAAACCGCGTCACAGCGTTCTTCTCCAACTTTTCTGCGGCACGCCGAAATGCCCAAGTCTGAACGCGATGAAGTAATATCCAAGTTGGTCCGTCTGCCCTTCCACACCGGGCCATGCACGCCGTCGTTCCGGATTCACGTTCACCATTTCTCGATGCAGACAGCTATGATATTTTCTGCAATGATTAGCGACCTCGTGATGGATGCTACACTGCAGGCTCACTATGAGGGTCAGAAGTTAAACGTGGTTTGTGACATATGCCACACATGGTATGTCTACCCTCAACGACGTCATACGCTTCGTACTGGATCGTTCGGTCGCTGACGATCTTGGTTTTGCGAATAAAGCTGTGGCACAGGTAAGGTTTGCACTGATGCTACCGTCATTCACTTACAGACCCTTCCACCCCATCCAGCCCATGCGTCAACTTCAACCGGCCCAACGAATCCCTCATCTCCCCACCCACCGAGCCCTAATGCAGAAGAGAAACGATATACCCCCACGGGCAGCGCTTCAGGCGCGAGCACGGGCCCTGCTAATGGAAAATCGGAAGGTGCTGTTTATTTCGAGTGTCTGAATTGTAAGCGACAGGTTAGTGTGCTCTCTGTGTCTCTCCCCCCATACACTCTCTCCAGCACGTCCGACAAACGTGACCGATTTACCGCACAGATTGCGTCCAACCGATATGCCCCTCATCTCTCTTCTTGCATGGGGGTTGGCAACGGAAACCGCCGCGGAGGGTCACGGAACCCCATGACAAAGTCCAAGTCAGCGGGAAATTCTTTACGTGTTCCCGGACTATTTCTGACAACCCAAAAGATCCGGTGGAGACCAAGGACGCTCCGAGTCTCCCTATCCTGGTTCAGAGGCTTCAGATGACTCAAAACCGAGTACAAAAGGGAAGGGTAAAGGGGCAGCTAAGAAAGGCAAGTTCGATTCTTATATGAGCCCCCTCCTTTTGTATCAGAACTGATAGCTTGACCTCCAGATGATGGAGACTATAGCTCCCACCGGAAGAGGGTAAGCCAACTCGGTTCTGTTATATGGAAGTCAGACCCTGACCCACACTTGACAGCCTGGATCGCCTCAAGCTACCCCGAAGAAGCTAAAGAAAGCAAAGACTACTGGCAAGTAGCCATATATCTCCTTGCTGACCATAGTTTTTAAGCGCTCCCCCCTCTTCAGGCTCACCGCTGAAGAATGTAACCGATATGCCCCCTCCGGCATCGAAGAAATCTTCGAAACTGAGAGACAACTCCATCACCCGGGAAAGTTCTAATGCTCCCTCCGTGGACAATGAATCGAGAATGTCGATTTTCTCGCCCGAAGCATCTCCCGTGTCTCCTGCATCCTCCAACGATAGTCCAAGCACAACCTCTGTCAGAGTGACGAACGGTAAGAAAACTCAGAAGTCAGGAGCAACTAACAGCGTTCCCGCTACGTCCGTTGCTCCGCCTCAGCCGAACATGCACGATGCAAGCTATATGATTATGGGTAAGCAGAACTCTTGGAGAACATTGATGCGGACCAGCTGACCACTCCTCCAGATTACGATGACAATGAAACCGGATCCTCCACTGATAGCGATAGTGATTAAAGTAATACATACAGAAACACCACTCCGTGTATACCCCTTGCACGTTACCTGCGTGCTGTACCATCTCTGTGTCTATGTATCCAGTGTAATGTCAGTAATGCACCAACCGCCTATCATAGAACCAGAGCGAACCCTTGAAGGTATCTTGGAAAGGAAGAACAATCCATCAAGAATAGAACTGCAGTCTCGTGTAAGAACCGATAATATCATTGAGGACAACTCTGTGGCTACATGTCAACTATGACCCCGCACGAGATACCCGAATCAGAGAAGCGCCCCTCCCCAAACTACTGCTGGTACAGAGTGGGGAAACATGGGGACCCGTCGTATATCTCAGTTCGAGAAGATGTCTTAAATTTCTGGTTTCCCAACGAGAAGTGGACACGCCCACAGGACCTCGCAGGGGACAAGAGAGAAAGCCCCCCCCCCCCCACCCCCGGAATCATCTACATGGCACTTAAATCGTGGACGACGAGCAACCGGGAGTACGTAGCCTCTCGGGCTCAGTGTACGATTGCGAGGGGCGAGGCTCTTGTTTGGCCCACCAGGCCGCAAGATTCAACAGAAGTGCGAGATCATCGTAGACAGAAGAGCGCAATACCAGATAGTCAGAAAACATGAACCTGAAGGTATTCTGTAGGTGTATGCGGAAACAACCCAGTGTGTAGTGCAGGGACGATCAAAGGCATGGTCGAGGCTACTAAGACCCGGTTTTGGCCAGAGCTGGCCTGCCCTCTGAACTTGAGGTTGGATTCCAGCCTAGTTTTGGCGATCCCACGTGATCGCGCCTGGAATGAATCTCTCTTGTGAGTACATGGCAGTTATCCAGCCGCCGCCGATATGGGAACTAACGGAATTAACCTCTCTACCAAGCGTACATTGGGATTGTCGGTGCTTCTCTCGCAACGGGGTACGTGGCCGGGCGTTGCATTTCCGCCGTCAAGGGGCAAGCTAGTGGTCCATCTTCTGTTCCTTCCCGGGATGAAGCCAAGGTCTCCGAACCAGACGGGGACGACTCGGAAAGTGACGCATCGAGTGAGGCTGGGGATGGGGATCTCGCTCAGGTAGAATCGTCACTCGAAGAAGAGTGCAAATTGGTCGGTATTCCGCCCCACGTCTCGCCGGTAGACGTCTAAATACTCGCACGTAGGTGCTCGTCGTGCGGAATGATCTGGGAATGTCAATTGGGAAAATTGCTGCACAGTGAGTGGAAATAAAACAAGACCCGCCTGGAATCTGGGGCTGATGACGGAGATGACAGATGCTCGTATGTGACGATGCTCCAGACTCGTCGGCGGCGGTCGAACTGACGACCCTGCGTACAGACACGCCACCTTGGCGTGCTACCGTACCCTATCAACATCGAATCCGAAGGTATGTCTAGAGCTCGTGCTGTCGAGTGGGTCATGACATGTTCTATACCACGCAGCTTCTCAAACACTGGGAACGGACTGGGTAAGGTCGTGCACCGTGTCGGTCGACTACGTGTCCCTGACGCACTCGATGACAGCCAGACCAAGGTCGCACTAAGGTGCTCCGACCAGGAGGAAATGCTTCTTTTGCAAGCGAAGGCCCAGAGCTTGAACCTCTGCGCACGGTCCATCCAGGACGCGTGAGGCTGCACGCTTTTGCCTCGTCGTTTTGTACATACCCTGACCACGTTTCCATTTAGGGGCCGGACACAAGTTGCGGCAGGGAGCAGAACCGTGCTGGGGATCGGACCTGGTCTGTTTCTACGATGTTCTTCCAAGTTTCTTTCCCTCATCTTAGACCTTCCCCGCAGGCCCGGCCCGGTTAATCAACCAAGTGACGGGAAAGTTAAAGTTGCTCTGAGAGTTGGATGACATCGGGTAGCATTTTAGACAGTAGTAGCCCAATTCGACAATCGTTGCCAAGACCTAGCCGCCGCCGTCCCACGCGGCCGCTCACAAGGACAAAGTCTAATCCCGGGTCGTTTCGCATGTGATTACGGACACGATCACACAGCATACAAATGCGACCCGCTCTCTCTTCAACACGACGATGCCCAGCATCCAGCACATACTCTCCGACCCAGCGTACCGCGACTACCTCGGAATACTGAAGGGTGCTCGGAATGGCTTCGTCTACGGCGTCAAGATCCGTTTCCCTCATGCGCTGATCATGGCCATCCTGTTCGGCCGCGGAGAGTGAGTTCCATCACCAGCACGTCTCACCCTCCTCGCAGATGCCGTATCCTCATTGTTCGCAGCTGGAATGCCCGGATACGAACAATCTTTCAGGCAACCAGGACCCACGCCACGAACCTCATGAAATACGTTGCGTTGTACAAGACCCTGTTGCTGATCCAAAAGAGGGCGAATGGTGGCAAAGAGCGAAGGTTCGACACGTTCTTCGCCGGTCTCGTTGGCGGATACGTCGTCTTTGGGGACAGAAACGCAGTTAATGAGCAGGTTCGTTCACTCACACTGTGTGAAGAAAAACTGACGTATATATTTGCATGCGAATGACAAAAAGGTCGTGCTGTACATCTGCTCGCGCGTAATCGCATCATTCATACCCCGCGCTACCTCCAAACCACAATCCCCGACAGCGGTGATAAAACCCGTCCCTCCGGACTCACGATACTTTTCCGTCTTTGCCGCCCTCGTATGGGGTTCCGTGATGTGGTTGTACGAACACAAGGGCGAGACCATCCAACCGGGGATGTTCAACTCGATGACCTACCTCTACCGGGATTCTAACGTCTGGACTGATTTGCGAACCTTATTGTTGCACAATCGGTGAAGGGTAATCGGTCAAGGGTAATTATTACATACGTGAGGGTTATGAGCTGTATACCACTGATAGAGTCCGTTGAATTACACTCTGGTTTCCTCTGATAGGTGGCGGGTCGTCCTTGAGTTTGATGACCGGTGAGAAAATTCAGCTTACCACACGCATATACAGAGTCACACCATACGTGGCTACATATTGCACCGAGACAGGGATGCAGTAGTCGGGGGGTATTACATATACTGCGCGCCCAAATGAAGGGGCCCATATGACCCATCTATAACGTTTAGGATCCTAGGGAGGAGATAAGTGGACGCTGATGATCAGAAGGAATCCATCCAACGCGTCAAATCCCTGGACAAAACGATAGACGGTTAGATGGACAGAGGGCTATGCATGCGCTATCGCTCACACAGTGTGCACACATAGTACGAAAGCGATCACACACGAATGGGAGGAACAAGATCATGGCTTTGCATCCCATTCGCATTTAGGTGCCCACAAGGTTCGTGCAGTGGTCAGTCGGGGTCCGGGAGACGAGCAAAAGCAATACAGCCCTAGAGAGTACAGTGAGAGACCTACAGACCGTTCGGCATAGCGGTAAGGATGGGAGAGGTGTGCGAAAGGGAAGCGGAATGGTATCATCAAAACGCAAAAGGTAATCGAGAAAAGAAACGAGCTCAAATCTCTATAATGTCGAGGCGGAAGGGGAAAGGAGAGGAAGAAAAAAAAAAGGCGAGTCCCAGAATACCCCTACAAGACAACACATTTCATTCGCCCCGGCTTTGGTGGTTTTGTTGGAGGAGGTGGTGCAGGGACACCACGGTCGACGCTCTCCTTGCTCGACCGCAGCAACCTGACCAGGTCCGTGAAGAGCTTCTCCACATTCTGGGCTGTCTTGGCCGATGTTTCCAAGAACCTGCAGCCAAAATCGCGGGCCATAGCGGCGCCTTCTTCTCTGGATACTTCGCGCTCGTATTGCTTGTCGCATTTATTGCCGACGAGCATGAATACCGGCCGATGCCGCTTCACCTTGAGCATAGCTTGGCGGAAGACCTCGAGGCGCTCGAATGTTGCCCGCGAGGCAATCGAGTAGACGAGGATGAACCCCTGACCCTCTCTGTGATTCGGTGAGGTAAAATGAGCCATGCACGAGGGGGAAGGAGTGTCAAGGGTCGCACCTGACCCACTGATCTCGAAGTGTGGCGTATTCCTCTGGGTATCGGCGGTCATTAGGTGGGATCCGGTGGAGAGATGGTGAGAGGAGACAAACCTTGACCAGCCGTATCGATGACTTCCACAAAACACATTTTATTGTCCACCACAAGTTGTTTTCGATATGCATCTTCTATTGTTGGATCGTAGGTCTAAGGATGGGAACAAGTCATTGAAGAGGGAAAAATGGGGGGAGGCAGGAGGAAGGACGAACCTCTGATCAAGTGAAGAGGAATAAGTGCGATATTGTCAATATCGGTAGAAGAGAAGATATGTTATTTTCGGTAGCTCACCAACGAAGCAATTGAGAGTAAACTGAGGAGGGAGGTCAGGAGTCGCTTTGGGTGTAGATGGGACACGAACCTGTACAGCCAGCGCGGTTTTTCCGACACCTCCGTCCCCGAGCACTGCGACCCTCCAGCTGTCCATAATGCGCTATACTTTGAGGTTAAGAGGAAGGGTGGTGTAATTAGGACGGCCAGGAGAGAGAGAGCTGAGGGTGGTGCACCTCTTGGGGTAGAATTGAAAATGGGGTAGGAGGGGGTTAGTGGAGTGGGGGGCTGAGATTTGGCGGAACAGGGGAAGAGTTAGGAAAGGAGAGATGGCGAATCTGATGAAGGGGATGGGAGGGGAGTCGGGTGCAAGTTGAGAGAGAGAGAGAGAGAGAGAGGTGGATTTGGAGATAAGTGCAGGTTTTGGGAGAATTGAAAAGGTGTAGAGCGGAACAGATTCGTCGTAAGATCGTGCAAGGTCGTTAAGCGGAAAGCAGAGGACTTGAGGGGCTCAGCACAGCAAGTCGAGCTGACGGTCAGTGAGGAAGACAGAAAAGGATTTCCCACCATCCGTCCCTCGTCACGGCAAAATAATTAAAATAAATATTTTTACGGCGGGTTCTCGTTAGACTACGTGTATTCAGCCAGGAGCAGTTGCGCCAATCTCCGCCAGTTGTCCGAGTCAATTATCCTCGAGTGAAAAGCAACAGGGGGCGCCAGCCAGAACCTGTGCAGCCAACCCTTCCGAGAGGGAACGCCCAGCCTGCCACGGTCGGCACACGCGCACTGCGTGGTCAGACGTTGCAGCCCGCATGGTGTCGCGAGGCGTGCTTGCTGGTGGCGTGGCTTTCTTCTGGTGCACGCCGACGCTATCGGGGACCGTCATCGAGCGATTCCCCCCGACCGCGAAAATACGGAAGAGGACCCGTTTTCGTCCAGTGGCCAACACTCACAAACACACGTAAGTAATTTTACCAGAGGAAGCGCACCAAACGTTCTGCCTCTGTATTGACACTGAAAACGCCGCATGTATTTCTTATCTGCGAGTCGGCGGCTGGCTGGGCTCCCCTCCCGCCACTCAAGCAGCGGTGCACACAACATCACGCCGTCCCACGCTGTTTGAGTGTCCCTGTGTGTACGGCACCCCGATCAGGTCGCGGTGGAGCGAATGAATGGTAACCGACACCGGCCAGTCGATCATGCACCTGGGAGATTGACCGTGGCACTGTGCATCTGTCCTGCTACCATCATCAATACACATGCTGTCACTCGAGACGGGACGACGAGGATTCTGCAGGGGATATGATTCCACGAAAACGGTCAAAGCCAAACGTCCTACGATTGACAAAACGACGAACGTTCGAATCTCTAGATATTGGGACTGGGACGAGTAGCACGTGTGGAATGGAGGGAGGCACGCCGGTGATCGGGGATGAAACATGGGCTGGCGCATCTGATGATGGGAAGAACGAGCAGCGCCGTCATGCGGTGCCAAATGGCTGTGGGGCGGGGGTGGTGGGATGATGGGGAGAGGGCTGTCGAAGGTCGCTTCATTGGGTAATAAGGATATGGAAAAAGGACAACCGGGGGGACATGGAAGAAGAACCTATGGAACAGGGCCAAAGTGAAAGACATTACTAGTACAAGATCTATTCGTCGTTCGTCGTGTCATGAGATGGTACTTTTCTCTCCCCGTGACTGAGGGATGCAAGTGGGTATGGCTTCAATCCGTCCTCGAGAACTCGGCCTGCGAAAGATTGAGGACGAAGACGGTCTGCGTGGAGCCGTCTGGGCAATCCAAGAGTTTGCAGGGCTTCTTGGGCGCCGAGCTGGGCTTTGGGATGGAAGCGAAGGGACGGAGTGGACGCGAGGTTGGGAAATGTGGTTTTGTGAGGGTTGCGGGCACCTGCGACCTCGACGCGCCAATGGCGAGGGGGGAGGAGACGGAGGGACGAGAATACATCATGGGTGGTGTCTAGCTGGGACGTCAGAAGAGGTGGGGGAGGGAAGACAAGGCAGACCTACACCTGGAGGGAGGGGCGGAGGGAGAGTCGGCTAACGAAGACCAGCTTCGGATAGATATATAAGTAGTTGGCTGTTGAGATGGATGTCCCCAAAGAACCTAACCACGGCGCGAACCAGGCTTCTGTTGGGGGGTCACGGAGCGTCACGTGACCCCAGCGCCCTGCCCCTCCTCCTTCCAGCCAACTTTGGGGAATGCTCATTTCTCTTTCATCTGGCCGCCGTTATTACGTCCCCGTCCCTGCATCTGGTCCGCCCCCCTCGTCTGGTCACCGCATCGCCGTTGTCCTCGGCGGCGCGCGTGTTTTGAGCCTCGGTCCTCTTCGTCTCTGGCCCCCATCTGTTCGCCGATCATCCACTTTTCAACGCTACACTGGCATCCAAACGCCCTCCCGCAGCCCGGCCTGATCGTCTTGACTGTGCTGCTGTATACTTAGCCTCTCCGGCTTACATATACTCGGCAAGGATGGTAATGGAGACGTTTGACGTCGTTTGTGACCGCATTCCCCACTTCTGTTTGACGGAGAAACCCCAACGCTTGTGGAAGCGAGACGCTCCGATCTTCGCCTCCGCCCCATCCCGCTTCCTGTAGGTACATAATGCTTATCATTGCCGTCGCTCGAGGAATGCTTGTAACTGGTGAAGTACTGTACACAACGTAATGTCAGAGACTCGAGAAGAATGTGGAGATGTGGTCGGGAAATGTGGGAATAGATACGCAAAAGCACGAGTAGCCGAGTCGGCTCGCAGCCCACGTCGTCTAAGAAAAAGAACAAGTCACGGAAAGAAAGTCCCGCTGTTGCTGCGGGCTAAACAACGGGTGCCCACTGCGGGTTATCCCCTCCGCTAATTATCGTCAGCACCGTGACGAGGGTGTACAGGATGCCAAAACCACCGGTGCACTATGACCGACGGAGGAAGAACGACGCTTGCGTGATGCGAAATCCATATGGGCCAAGGGCATATCAGGACCGAAGACCGAGTGTTCCGAATGGAAAGATGACGGCATGCCATCCCTCCCCCACCTTCATTGAACGTCGACGAGGAGGTTCCGTTCCAGGATATACTTGCCCTCTTTGTACTTCTGTGAAGGATCGTAGGCCCTGTCCTAAAATGAAATCACTTCATCAGCCAACCTTGTTGTCAGCTTATGCCAGTCGATATCCTCACATATTTCCACCCGAGCGTGACGCCGCACTTGATACAATATATATCTCGCACCGTGTGGTTGCCCGTCGTCATCTGGCGATCGCAGGGTTTGCCTTCGACGACGTTCACCCTAAAAGCGCATATTGCGTGTGAGCTTCTATGCCCACGTTGAGAGATCGACCAGCTGAGATCTTACACTCCCTCAAACAGGTATGCCCTGCCGTGTTGCCCATTGAAAGCCTAGGACCGTCGCAGAACATGTGAACCGTTTGTGATGCACGTCCAGATCAGAAAGATACGGAGTCTCACCCTCGAAAGCATCGAATGGATGGTAGCCAAGTGCGTCTTGCAGGTGGAACAGCCATAGATTCTGGCTCCTGCCAAGTACTGACGATAGCTCATGCCCATGGCGGAGTGGTTCTAGGCGTGGAGACGGAGGATGGCTTGAGACGATAAGAGACGATGGTGGTCTAGTCGAGAGTGTGTGTTTCAAAACAGGGAGACCCGAGCCGAAATATCACACACCCCTCTTCCACGTTCTCTATATAACTCTCTCTCTATCCACCCTCCGCACACAGTACCGCCCTTTGGTCGTCCTTACCCTCTCTCCTTTCGTTTTTAACACTGGGACTTGCTGAACGGCCTTGTCTTGGAGCTGGGTGGCGGAGGTGTGACCCTTATGGCAATTGTTTCCCACACTCGCAACACTTGCAACCACCCGAAACTTAAACAAGGCCACCACGATCTGTCGACTTGACCGCTCCCACCCTCTCTTCCATCACCCTCCGCAGAAGAGAGAATCACTGTCACCGTTCGCTCGCGGTTCCTTCGATGACGCGCTTAAAGCGACAAGCCTCACAAGAACTCCTTCCCACCCGTGCCCCAAAACTCGCCCGGGGACAACCCTCCTCCGTTTTATCTCTGCTCGGCGAAGGTCTCACCACCGCCACCAAATTCATTTCTACAAATCTCAGTGCATTCTACGAAGGTACTCGTCTCGTCTGTTTAGCTCTTACCTATGTGATGCGATTCCGTTGCAGCTGCCACTGAGGACGTGATACCCAAGCCATCTCCCCGCCCCGAACCATCCCACCCACCGCCGCGCACACCTCGCAAACTAGCGCGTCCAGCTATCCCAAAAGAGTTCCGAGTCGAGCCACGACCCTCAATTGCACCATCACCTCCGTCCTCCTCCACACCTTCGCCTACTCGCAGGCCTGAAGCTAACCGATCATCACTTCCCGCTCTCCCTCAACCTCTCCAGACGCACACGTCTGCAGGTGCCTAATCCTCCGATCCATCTCATAAACTCGCGCTGATCTATGTCACCCTAGTTTTCCCCTCTACAACCAATCGGCAAGGTTCACAAGAAAGTGTGACATCAGTCGAGACCCTACTGGTATCCGCTCATCGACGCCGAAGGAACGGGCTCAAGAACCACAGGACAAACGGTCTCCCAGCCTACTACCAAAGTCGTGACCACATTCACGTAAAGCGGGTTCGTTCATTCCTACCATCTCTTTTTCACATCTGCCTCTGAAACCGATCCCTTCGACGCAGCATAAGGCTATGGTGCAAAGAAGCCGCAAGCTCGATAGAGAGGAGATGCTCAAAGCGATATACAAGGACAGGCGCTCGAAAGGTATCTTGTTCTTTGGTTTTCTGTTTCCCGCACCATTTAGTCAAACACACGACCATCAGGATACTCTTCCAGTTATACGGAGTTCGAAAGTGCGTTTCTCCTGCTTGTAACCCCAAAATACCGCGTTAAATTGACTCCATATAGGTCTCTTGAGATATGAACAATACCTCGAGCGAATGGGCACCGTTCGTGGCAGCCTATCGCGTATGTCGCCCTCAGTCTCGCGGTTCTGTCGTGATAATAACGTTCGCCGTTTCAAGCGAGCGCCTCCATGTCGGACCTGCACTCGAAAGCGGGCAAAGGATCGAGGGAGCAACGCCGCCATTCGTCGACAGAATTCATCGAGACTGCGAGTTTTCTATCCACCACTCCTCGCCACAAGATCTTAACTGGGCCATCTACAGGAACTTGGCGACGAGTTCGTCAAACGTTTATTCCAGAAGGCGAAAAAGTCGTTGGACGGGTACGCAATCCACCCGCTGCATTCCCCAACAGTGACTCTAACCGTTCATACAGACCCCCACCTAAACGCCCATTCGTCCCCACATTTGAGCAGCTTCAGCTTTCCAGAAAGGCTAAGGACGAAGAGATTGAGCGCTTCCTTAGACCTAAAAAGGCACCATTACCCCCGCGTCTTCCACTCGAGGATGAGGCCTACGTCGACGTAATTCTCACAAAGCGTGGTGCAGTATCCAAGACCGGAAGAGAACAAGTTGCAGACAAGGATATTGCTCGCCTCAGGCCCCACCAGTGGCTGAACGACGAGATCATCAACTTCTATGGGCAATTGATTTTGTCGAGGTCCGAGGGTCAAAAGGAGAATTTGACGTCTACCCCTGTCGATGGTCACATTAATGGTCTTATCAATGGCCTCAAGGGCAAGGGCAAGGGCAAGGCCAAAGCCATTGAGAAGAAACCCCTGTTGGACGTTCATTACTTCAATACGTTTTTCTGGCCAAAGCTGACTGGGGAGGGTTACGACAAAGGCAGGCTGGCTAAATGGACTAAGAAGGTAACATTCAATCCGACCGCTTCCGTCCACAGGATATACTCATTCCCCGTTTCCGCAAGTTCGACTTGTTCTCGAAGGAGGTGATCCTGATACCCATCAACCACAACAACTCGCATTGGACTGCTGCCGCTATCAACTTCCGCAGGAAACGGATAGAGGCATACGACAGTATGAACATGAATCCTTCCACAGTCTGTAAGGTGCTGGCCGCTCTCCCCTCTTCATCCCGGGGCTTGGCTCACTCTTCCCAAAGATGTTGCGCAAGTACTTGGACGATGAGCACCGTAACAAGAAGAAGGAACCGTTCGACTTTACAGGTTGGGTCGACTATGTAAATGAGGTACGTTGTGCATTTCTTGAACAATGGGCTCCAATCTCATCACCCCAACCTCAGAAAACACCGCAACAAGAGAATGGCTATGACTGCGGTGTCTTCACGTGCCAGTTCTTGGAGGCTTTATCCCGGGGGGAGGAGGACGATTTTGGATTCTCTCAAGTGGATATGCCATACCTGCGGCGGAGGATGATCTGGGAAATTGGAAACGCCAAGCTCCGCGACGATCCTTGACTCAACAGCCTTCACATTCACCAATTTCACTTCATCTTATCTTTTTCCAGAGGCTCTTTACGTAGTTACCACACGGCTCTTGCGTTAATGAATGAATTTGTGTCGGTCGGGGGTAAGAAGTACTCCCCAGTTCATGATTGATGTTGACGTTGAGCACTTCTCTATGGACCCGTGATCGAGTTTTCTTATGCCAGAAAGCTGGTTAGTCAGCCCGGTTTGCGTGTTCGAAGTGGATGGGCGTCGCCAACCAAGATATATCGTCGGGTACATGGGAAACATAACGGTAGACTGAACGCCGGGGGTTACCGCCTCCACCACCAAACAACAATAAAGAACCAGAACACAACAATGAGGAAAACCATGTACCACAGCCACCGACAACCCTGACGTTGAGACATGTTGTTCATGCGGCGAAACGTTCCGTTCAGGAGTCCAGACGACTCCGCGAACGTGTCGGTCTATTGAACGAAGATTCAGACCCTTGAAGGTTCGCGAGAGATTCGTGTGCCGTACGCACCAGGGTGTCTAGATCCGGAACAGAGTTCTTCACTTCGTTTCCAATACCAATGGATATCTAACGAAACGACACTTCAATCGCCCTTCGAAGAGCGAGCAAACCACACTGCCGCGCTCACGTCTTTTAGCAGTTTGACTTTAGCGGTAAGACCTTCCAGTCTCTCGTCATTTTGACCCTCCAGATCGTCCGCAAACCGGTGTCCGTTCGGTGCGAAGTCATCTCTGTGCGTAGGCAGTGGCGTCGATCTACCGGAAGCCGGAGGTGTGTTATAAGTCTCCCCAAGAAGGTTGGTGCGATCCCGAAGAGAGGATTGAGATGGGTAAGCTCTGAATCTGGATTCCGAACAACGAGAAAATATCAGTTTCAGTTGTTCCGCCCAAGGATACAGGAGACTCGAACCGTTGAGACATTATAGCTGAAGGGAGTATAAGTTATAGTGTGGCGGTGGTCATGGATAATGCAGCTTGGGAGAGTTAGGGTGATGTGTTCCGCCACATCATCCGTTTCGATCACAAACGGTCTCTCACGGAGAACCTGATCACGCTTCTCAGCTTCCGACTACTGGTGTGTACGCTAGATGATACATCTATTGTCAAGGCCAAAGCCTCAGAAACTCAAGATAAGGAGGGGGACCGGAAAGGAACTGAAGAGATCCGCATTACGAGTAAATCAAACGGGTGGAAGGTCGAAAGAAAAAAACAAATCCAAGATGCGAATGGAATGTGACCATGCGCTCTGGAGGTAAGTCACGGTAGGAATGCAGTAGGTTAAACTCGAGAGTGAGAAATCCTGCGACCAGGGGTCGATGTGTTTATCATTACGGGTTAAGATAGAAAAGAGTGGATCGCCTTTTTGAAGCAGATGGGTAGTAGTAGACAGGAAACGTCCGCAAAAGGTGGAAGGGTGGGCGGGGTGGGATCTCGGTCGACGAGCAGCATGGGGAGAATACAGGTTGATGATGCACACACAGGGTCCGTTTCGTAGGATGAAGGGAATGAAGGAGGGAGGGGGACTTCAATCGATGCTCATTCGGTTGGGGTGTGTGCGCATCGGACCGCGGTGCACGTATTCTGTCCCGCTTCGTGTTAGACCAGCGGCCTTTGACTTAGACTTTTTGGCCACTGATGCAAATGGTTCAATGAAACGTCAACCATACCGAAGGGAAACTCACGTTGGGTCTTCAGTCCACGGTCAAAGTTGTACATCACAATCCCGGCAAAAACGATGGTGATGAGAAGCATGATAATAGAGAGCACGGCTGGGATCCTCATCAGTGGATGGCGAGTCGGCGATTAAGAAGTACCCACAGAAAATTGTTAGCGATCTCCAAGCAATCGCAAACTCGCCGTCTTTGCGAGAAATAACCTTCCCCAGCTATGGTAGTTGCATGAACAAGGTGCTCTTGAGGAGAGTTCAAAAGGTACTGACCTTGTACACGAAATAAACCAATGCGCCGAAGCAGCCCGAGATGAATGTGTACATCATCCACTTATTTTCATGCCTCGCTGCCAAGTTACCTTCCACCAACACGATAATCGAGAGTGGAAGTGCTGCGACGGTGACGTAGTATTCCCAATCTTGCTTTTGAAGAACCAGCCAGATCAATTGCGCACAAAAGGCAACCCAGAAGAACACGTCGAACTTGACAAGGCATTCAAAAACTTGGAACTGCGCATACATCTTCTTGATTTGACGGTCAGCTCCAAGGAACTTGTAGACCTGCCAACCAAATTCGGTGTAGATCTTCCAACCCAGACCGATGTATGCCAGTTCTGCGGCAGCAATCACGCAGGGGATAATTGTGGTGAGTACATTAATGGGGATGTCTGAAATTCCGGTTTGTTGGCCGAGAGTGCCTCCAATTTCGCGGATTTCACCGATTTGGATGATGGAGTATACCATGAACGAGAGATTGAATGCTCTGAAAGGAGTGCTGTGTGAGGGCCAGTGGGTGGCACGATGGGGGAAGGTACTCACGTGAGGCAGAAAACTTGCAGGGTATTCCGGTTGTATACTGCATCCAAAGCCATGACCATCTGGAATACGCTACAAAGGCCCTAGTTATGGTCCGGGAGGTTGGCGAGAGAAGCATTTACGTACTGCGCAATAGCGAAAATCCCGAGGTAAACATTCATTTTCCGGGATGCTGCTGCCGTGTCGTCGCCCAGGCCGAGGCCTGCCCGATGAAAACGTACGAGGAGTTCACCTTCAATCGCCAGGTCGACAATGGTCTGAATGACCACAGTCAGTACGTAGAGTCGACAGTACAGCGAGTCTGGGAGGATCTGGATCCGCAGACTGATTAGAGTTATTGTGTGCATTTTGAGGAAGCGAATATGACCTTCTGCCAAAATGGCCGCGACGGCTCCTTCTCAGCAACCGATGCAGATGAAGACGGGGGATAGTCCCAGTTGGGTTTGTGGGAAATAGAGGACTGGCTCTGGTTGTTGAGAGGGAAGGATGGACCTCGACGGTGCTGGGGCGTTGAACCGTGGGCGAGGGCGGGGGATTGGATGGTGAATGTTTGGTGGTCTTTGCTCTTGTTGTAATCTGTAGCATATTCGTCGAAGAGGTCATCGTAGTCGGCCTTGTCTTCGGTGGGTGATGGTGTCGAGGGAGAGGCGGAGTGTGACTGGTTCGCAAGCTGGGTCTGTAGTCGGTGGGCCATGGTTCAAAGGAGTGTTGATGGGGTTTCGGCCTGCGAAGAGCCTGGCGAGGGAAAAGGAGCGACCGTGGAGGCACCGTCCAAGAAGCGTATGCCCGTTGTTCAGAGCGACCGGCGAGATCGAGTTGGCCCAAGTAACCACGTGACCCGCCGAGAATACGAGAGAATCGGCCTTCCGGCTCTTCCGGGCGAGCGTCCTCAAGCGCTTTCCTGGCAGCATTATATATTGGTCGTATATACCACGGATAATTCTAGGTATCAACTTCGTCGCCAAACGTGAACCCCGAAACCAACTTCCACTCGCACTGGGAAGGCGAAGAGGTTAGCCGTTCGAATGTGAAGTGCAGCGCGTTGGCCACTCACCCAATCCTCTTCGCCTGGCCGGCCGTGCACGTCTGCATCCGACTTGATGATGACAAACCGACGGTAGACGTGCCTGATGGCAGCTTGGTTGGACATCTTCGCCAGGTCCTGCTGTAGATCCGAGAGAATCAAGCCATCTCGGTCCCCCTTGGCAGCGTTGCCATACACGTCCTCATACATGCCCTCACAATCCTCAACAACCTCCTGTGGATCAAGCAGTGACTGCATGTGCTGGTATTCTATCCACATGTCACAATCCCTTGCATGCCGACTCAGGTGGGAGTTGGTGGGAGGTGCGATCATACAAGCGACCTTTCCCTCCGAGACCCGCTTTCCCAGCCGATCGGAAATCACGGCGGCTCTGTATCGTATCAGAATCGGCCGAGGCTTGGCTATTTTCTAACTCACAAGGCGGCTTTTCCTGATTCCTTCGCCCACTGCACAGCCGCGCCAAGCACCATCGGCGTCACATAACATGCCCAGTGTTCATGACCGGCAACTCGTTCGATTAATCGGTCAACACCATCCAGGTCGGTTGCGAGTGCATTCGGAGTAAATGTCAGGATGCCACCTATGGTGAAAGCATTGGAATGAACACGCAACAATGGGAAAACTGGAAAAATACCAGATATGTTGAATCCGCGAATTCCCCATTCCCGCTCCGGGACGCTGGGGTGCGCACCATAGGTGAGAAACTGGAGGTCGAGATGTGTTCCTCGCATGTGAGCGATCCTCGGCATGGTGTGAATGTCTTTCATCCGTCCTACATGCACAAAGACGACCCGAGCAGCAACGTGTCCCTTGGGGCTGAAAACCTTTGCCCGATGATGGTTGAGAACAAATCGAAGATATTGGGTATCCTGAGAAATCCAGACATCGCTCGTTGTATTTTCCTCAGGCCAGATGACGCATGACCGCGGGTGGTGGTTAAGGAATGTGACGAGGGACTTCGGAACCTTGAGGATATGCCGTGCCAGATGGTACGCGGACAGAGGTGTGGAATCCTCTGGTTCAGATAGGACAGGGAACCGGATTTTCACCTCTTCACAAGACTTGAGGGTAGCCATCTCCTCTCGGTACTCCTTCGTTGGTACCATCGATGGAGCGAGCGCAACAAGGAGAGCATCCTTATTTTCAATGTGCCCGGGAGCACCAAGCAAAGTGAATGCTGTCTTGTTCATGGGAGTCACAAACATGTATGCGGCGGTGTCCGTTTCCGCTTGAACCTCGTTGGCAAAAGAAAGGGCGCAGTAGGTGAACTGAGATGGTCAGTGGGGACATTCTTGATCCTGAATATGTACGAACCTTCTCCTTGAGGAGTAGATAATCCCGCATTATCCCAAACGCTTCCTTATCCTTTTCTTCGCCAGGGGCTAGAGATGCGAACTGCGCAATATTGGGGAAGGATGGAAGAATGAGATCGAGGTCTGTAAGATCGTGGAACTTCTTCAACCGGATCGAATTCGACTTTTGGAGGAATAGGTCCAATTTCAGACCACTAAGCGCAGGTGTGTGGACTTGGATAGTGACGTCGCAGAGCTTCTCGGCATCTGTTTCTGAAACGCTATTGAACAAAGTACCAGACCACTTCGTGTCCCTCCTTTGTCGGGGGTAAGTACAATCAGCAGGTCATACATCACCGGGCCATACCTCGGTAATTCAGACAGTTTAACCTTGGTCGGCGACCGTGCAATGGGCTGCGCGGGGGTCTTGGGCATTAGCTCGGGAATCCTGTACCGTTGTCACCAAAGTTATTCGGCCCTGATGTTGGGGTGAAGATCTTACTGCAGAGGTATTATAGTATGTAGTAAATCGTCCGCTGCTGTAAGATCCTCCGGCCGAGGAGGAGAAGGGGGAGGGCTAGTTGATGCGAATTAAAGAAATGGCAACGGTGAGGAAACCGAACAAACTCAGGCTGGTCCACGTCCATACGATCCATTTCTATATCACGGGGGGGTTCCTCTGGTCGAGGTGGAGGTGGTGAGCGTTGTTGCAAAGGGGCCATCCTTATCGGTGCTTGATTGGTGTGTTCACTAGAGCGGAGTGGCAACAAAGCTTTTTGAGACAAGTCAAAGGCTGGTTGTGAGCTGGTCGTTGGCGAGATAACTGGAGATCTTGACTCGGGCGGGTTCACGTTCTTTGGTATACGCATTCCCTTGTACTTGGACTGGTTCAGGGGCGCTGGACCTTTTCTCATATCTTCTGCAATGCGAGCCTTCGTCGACAAGGCACTGGAGCTTTGGATAGAGGAGGGAAGTAGTTGAGTTTTCCCAGGGCCACGGCGATCAGCACCGGCCGTCTGATTCGTTGGTTGACTGCGAGAATAAATCGAGCTGGTTTGCGGGTCAACGGGGGAACCTTGTGTGACTGAGTGGGAAGCTCGCGCTTCCGTCGGTGGCTTGGTTACCGGCCTGTTTTCCGGAGGTTTCGAGGGTCCGGGTTCTGGCCGGTTTGTAGATGCAAGGGGCGGAGGTTTGGCACTTATGGACGGGGATTTATTCTGGAATTAGGTATTAGACAACAGCGATTCCACGACACTCCATGAGAAGGGTCACCTTGCCGGACGAAACATCCATCCCCGCTGCTTTCTTGGCTATCTTGTTCGAGATGGTCTTTGTGGTTTTCTATACGAGCGCCGTCAGAGGTGCCCGAAGTAGTTGGGATGCGCTTACGGATGTCACGTCCGGTTTGTGTTTCTGCGGCTGTAGGAGACCAGTTTCCTTGAAAGTTGTTGGGCGCCGGAAGGATGCCGACAAGGGCTCGTCATCGTCCGAGTTACCGATATCCTCCAGCGTTTTCCCCACCAGGATTCGAAGCGGTATATCGTCCTCGTCGGACTACGTCATCAATTTAGCAATTCGGTGAAGATATGCAACATCACCAACTTCATTCGAGACTGATTCCCGGGCTGCTTTTTCTTCTGCCTCCCGGGTTTGCCTGAAGAATTTCTTCTCTTTCTCTGGGATGTATGAATGGTGCGGTATACTCCAGGCATAATCACAGAAGACGCACCGATCCACTGCTCCCTCGGGGTGACCCCAAGCCCTTCACGTGTTTTCCCCCTCTTGTGTTCGCCGACCTCCGACCAAAAGCTGTTCAGCAAGCGTTCGCAATCGTGAAAGTTCTCGGTAGGTTCCCAACTGAAACCAAGAAAGTTCAATGGCAGTTACAAGGGGATGGAGTGGCGGTATTCCATACGTGTTCTCGTCATCGCCGAAGCCGTACCACTGCACTCGAGGGTGAGCTGGATATAATCACAGTGGTAAACGTGGACGATGCACCTTCACAAGGTATTCCTGTACAGATATTTGTGGACAACGCGAAAGGGAGAAGGAGCGGAAGACATACCCATTCGCCGTCGACCTTTCGAGCAGCCATGATGACCTCTGCGGGAACTCGGTGAGGTTTAAGAATACACGAGACGACCGAACGGACTTGCCGACAGAATACTCAACCTCTTCAGGTGCATTGGGGGGCGATGGTGCGCGTCTCTTCTTCTGCTTGCCCATTGTGAGGGTGTTGAGGTCACGAGATGGTCGATCAGTGTCGCCGCTTCTTTATCTGCGACCGACAATATGACTACCGCCCAGCAACCGAAATCAAAGTCAAAATCTAAACAACAAGAGGCTCTCCAGTTTCTGGATGACCTCGACTCTCTCCCAGAGGCACCTCTCCCAGCCCAGCCTGTGAAAGCAGGTGCAAATCAGCCCCAAGAGACTGGGGATGCATCTGAGGTCCTCGCCTTCATCGACCAAATCACCCAGAAGAGCTCCGAGCCTACTCGCACCACCTCTACGATCCTCGAGCGGCCACGTTCTGCGACACCAACTGTGAGGAAGCCCACAGAGAGAGTTAAGCTTGGTGGATCTTCCACCCCTGCTCCTGGTTCCATCTCTCAAACCCCTTCTCAAACGCACACACCTCCTCCCCCTCCTGTCCAACAAGAGAAACAACCCTCCTCTGATGGAGGTTGGGGCCTTGGTGGATGGGGCAACAGTGTATGGTCAAGCGCATCTGCTGCGTTGCAGCAGGCCAGATCTGTTGTAGACGAACAGGTTAAGCACCTGCCCAACAATGATCAGGCTAAGAAATGGCGCGAAGGTGTCCTAGAATACGCGAAGAATGCAGATCTCGAGAAGATTACTGCCCTAGGTGTGTTTCCAATGCCCTGGGGTGTCCCAGCGATATTTCTCACCGCCAAAATCAGGTCAAAACATTCATCGCGTCGGACTCTCCACACTGAACGACATACTCAATGTTGTTGCTCCCCCAATTTCCGAGCATGAAGTAATCCAGGTATGGTTGAGCCATGATATGCAAGGTTACGATGGTGTGGAGTCAGTTGTCTATAAAGCGTTCGCCAAGGTTCGTGTGTGCGGGGGTTTCTTTCGAGCAGTTGTACTCAAATGAAGCCAGGTCATGGAACAAATTGAAGGCGGTGATCTCGTTGTAAACAGGGGAAATGAATCAAAACCCAAAGAAAGCGGGGAACCAGACCCGAAGCGGGATTTGAATGTGGTGGATAGCTATGACACCGCCTTGAAGCTTTCTCAGGTATGCACTACCATGCGGAGTACCAGATGTTAAGCGGGCTTAGAGTTGTCTGTAGGCGAACTTGGAAGATGTTATCAAGAGGAATCCTCAGCCCCCTGCCGCCGATGATTCGACAACACAAAACCCGACCAGCTATTCCTATGTCTATCTCCGTATTCAGCCCTTCTTTTCGTCTTACAGCATCCAAGCTGAGAAATCGCACCAGTCCCTCCAGTTCCTCCTCTATCTCTCCGATCCTAGCCACCAACTATTGCATTCCACAGTAACCCAGGGTATACCCGGAAAGTGGTTGGATCTTTGGGAAACCTACCCATGGGTCGAAGATCTTGCTGTCGAGGCCTTGAGAGTTGGTGTCGAGGTACTCGGACAAGAATACATCAGTGGTAGGATGGGATGGACCCCGGACAAAGAGGGGTCTTCGGAAGAGTCCGGCTCCGAGGAAGGGAGCTCAGAAGAGGAAGAGTAAACCCGGTCCACTTTTTGGGGCACTGTATCTTTATCGTGTATTACGAGGAAATAATAGTGACAGCAAGCATATCTATTTTTTCTGTTCCTCTGGCTGGGGTGGGGGTGGGAGGGGTCTGAGCGAACCTGGTCGCTTTGGCTCAGTGCCATCTCCGACCTGTTCCCAGGGAGAGAGCGCCTCGAAGTTCCTACGTATTCGCTTGAGTTATGGACGTCGGATTGAGGGATATGGTACCGACCTGAACGCCTGGGTGAGTTGCAATGGCTCATAGACGACTCGTTTCCTTTCTTCATCATATCGAACCTCGGTATAACCCTAGGAGAATGATCGTTACTGCTAGTATTTGGCCGCTTGTGCCAGTGTAAACTTACCGTTAACGGGAAGTCTTTTCGAAGGGGGTGTCCCTCGAAACCTATTGGGGATCAGTATAATTCACTCCGACTTAGTAGTATCCAATGTACCATAGTCAGTAAGAATGCGACGCCTGAAAAAAAAACCGTCAGGAGGAATAAATTTGACGAGCCAGACCAACACGCACAGGTCTGGGTGACCCTCGAAGAAAATTCCAAACAAGTCCCAAGCTTCGCGTTCATACCTAAGGCGATCGGTGTCAAAATATATGGTGAACCATGAAGGGAAAGGGAGTACCAGTCGGCCCCTCGGAAAACGGGGACAGCACTTGGAACGGTATCTACCTCTCCGGCATACGTCTTGACACGGATCCTTCCCGCTTGGGAGAAGCTGAGGAGGTGATACACCACCTCAAACCTCTTGTCACGCTCTGGGTAGTCAGCACCACTGATGTCAACGCAGCTTTTAAACTGGCATTGAGAGTGGTCCCTCAAGAACGTAAGAACAGGGATAACCGCGCTCGGGGCAACGTAGAGCGTGAGTTCGTCCTTGTAAACCGAGAACTGTTGAATAAACTTGGGCAGGCATTCCATAAGGTAGGTTCCGTATGTATGGAGAGCCTCGGTAGTTTCAGCATGCTGGACTATCGCAGGATTTGGAGAGGTGGGTTCGGAGAAAGGAGAGACGGAGGCTGGAGAAATGTTGAGGTCGAATAAAACATGATTCCGACGTGCTGTTCCGAGTCTTACCTTTGGAAGATGACGAAGAATGGATGCGCCTGGAATATGCGGGTAATGAACGCAAGATAGAACGTGAAGAGAGGGCGGTCACAGCAAGCTGACGACCGGCACCACCGACGAGTCGCAGAGACATTGTCGAGGACGGCGTTCGGAGGAGTGAGTGAAGCGTGGGAGCAATAGGGTAACCTATCCCTAATCCCTTCCAGTCGATTCGATTCATGGCAACCGCCATCTTCGACGCCCTACCATACTACGACAATGACCTCGAGGTTCGCCCTGACCTCAGGTCCAAGGTCGAGCGGGAGCTAGCACGGGAGGGAAAACCTCCAACAACATTACACCCAAAGGTGCCTCCCCCGATTGACCTCTTCTCAGTTGGTACCTCAACCGCCCACTCCAACACCGTTTCTCAATATTCAACACGTCTTTAGCAACGCCCGTTATTAGCTGCCGAGCTGGCCCGCGTTGAGGCAAACCAACCCATTCCACCGTTGGATACGACGCGCCATCAACTACCAGGACCTCTCACCACGCCTGCAACGGAGGAAGACTGGCAGGTAGCAGTTAAAAACGCTCATGCTCAGCTTGAGCACCAGCGATTACGGTGCGTTGGTCTGGATGGTGTAGAACTTCGAGGATTGACGAAGAGACAAGCCAGACAAACATAGCACTGCTGCAGCAGTACGGCGCGAACTCGTGGAGGGTGCACAACTACCTACTCGAGGCGAATAGCAAACAGTTGGAGAAGGCGGTCGAGGATCTGACACAGCTGACCACCGATCTGAACCGTGACCGCAAAAACAGTCAGGTACATAGACTTGTATTCTGGCGGAATGAACACCGGCTGACAGACCTACGACAGACCGCGTTCGGAGCGCAACTGACCGCTTTGGAGACGAGATGGACGGAGCTCATCTCAAACGTACTTCAAATTGAAATGGCGAACGTAGCTCTCGAAGCAGAGATTGACCAGTTGATAAAGAAAGAGGCTGAGCTGGCCATTTCGTGACTTTGTGTAGAATAGAAGATAATTGTGACTGGCTGAACATGCCGCATCTACTGAACCCGCTGGAGATCTGACGCTCAGCCTCGACCGCTTTCCCTCGACGTTAACCTCGCTTTGACAGAGGGGTTCGTTCTACACAACCACTCCGGTGAGTCTTGTCCGACACACTGGGACCGAAGACGCAATCATAACCCACCTTCCCTGGCCACCGCCTTTTTTACGATCGACGTCCGAAACAGAACAGCGGCTTCGACCCTTGAAAACTCGATAACTAGCGTCTCGCGACGCGTATATGGCGAATATCGACACAAACAGGCAGGACTTGACAAAGTCTTCAGATGCAGGGCTTGTGACAGGAGACACAACGGGAGAGGAGTCCAAAACCCCCGCACAACAAGTGACAGGACCTAAGGACGTTCCATCCGTAACAACTCCCCCTCAGACCTCTGCCACCCCAACTTCGAACGGCGGGCCAGCATCTACGACCGTTACGAAAGCGTCCCACCCGAAGAAGTTTAGTTCGGTGAACATTAACAAGAAGTTCCTCGAGAATAACTCTGCCACACCCTCCCAATCAAACTCGTCCTCGACTTCTTCATCCACGAAGGTTGGGATCGTCAATCGTGAGTTAACGTGGTCGAACTTTGGTATGCGAAACGTCTAAGGTTGACCGTGCGAGGTAGCAAAGCCCATTTCTCAGACATCGGTCCCCCACCCACGTCTCATCACAACTAAATTGACGGCGTCCGCCCAACCGTCTTCCCTCACTGGTCCAGGGTGGTCACGACCATCGTCTGCTACTCCGACCCCGTCGAACACTAGTTCACCTCCTACGACGTCCGGTCAGACACTCACAAGCACGGCCTCACATTCTGCACCTCAGCTACCGCATGTTGGCAAGGTAATTCAACCTCAGCCGCGAAGCTCATTACCTGGGAAGAAGGACCCCTCTGGTCCAGTGTGGGGGGTAGTGAGGGGCTCTCCGGACGTCTCAGTTCCAGACCTGCAGACTGAATTTCCCACCGCGGCAGAGGTGGCACAAGGTGCGTCCACGGTCAACCACGTCTTAACGTCATTAATTACACCCCCATCAAGTTCGGTCAGCCATCCTCTCCGAAAAGCAAGAAGCTGCTCATACCGCTGCTTTACAAAAACAGGCGATGCGGGCAGAAGCTGACGCTTTCCGTGGTGTTCACTTGGACCCAAACACCCACCACTGGGATGAAGTGAGTCTTCCACGTGTAGCGCAAATGATTAGCGTCTAAATTCGTTTATCTCGAGATGGAGGAGGATGATGATAACTTCCTGGCGGAGGTGATAGACTTCGGTGACGGCAGGCAATACACTGTACAACATACAACCGACGGGCCTAGAGCGGCACAAACTGATCGGTCTTCTGAGGTTGGCGGGGATCAAAGTGTCGAGACGGATGCTCCCAGCCCGCCCATGCGAAAGGAAGATCGCTTCCGCGACGACTTCGACCGTAGTTGGCCGCCTTCAAAACCCCAACTATCACCCGTCGCTTCGGACACCGGTCCGAGTGGCCAGTCACCGCTGTCTCCAAATGGGTCTTCGAAGGTTCTGTTCAACGAACGATCGAATAGGTTGGAACCCTATTCAGGGCGTCAGAGTTCACACCCTGGTCGGAGAGGCAACAGAGACGCACAATCACCGGTTGAGCCTCGCGGGGGTCGGGATCCCCCTCCTCACACACCTCACTTGCTACAGAAGCACGAGTCTTTATCTCAACGGCAGCGGCGACCAGGGAATATGGATCCCCCGAAACTTGACACGAGTGTTACGAGAGATGGGAAGAACAGTTGGCGAGAGGGACACTCTCCCTCGTCGTCGATTGCTTCTTCGCATCCTTCATCGATCGTCCACGGACACGCCCGGCGGTGGAGCCGAGACGAAGGCCCAGGACGGCGGCCATCTATGTCCAACGGTCGTCCTTCATCTCGGGACTTTGTGCGTCTACCTCCATCTTCAACGATATCACCTTCCTCCCCGTCTCGATCTCCGCAGCTTTTGAGAGAAGAGAGGCTACCTCAGGTACACTCGCCCTCCCTCTCGGTCAGATCCTTATCATCATCGGTTCATCCTGTGATGTCCCCTGTTGTCGATGATGAGGAAGTTCGACAAGCTGCTATGCACAATGCTGCGGAGCGTGCGAGAGTCAGGAGACAGCAGGAGGAACAGGAACGGGAGAAGGAGAAAGAGAGGGCGAGGAGGAAGGCTGAGGAACTTGCGGCCAAGCTGGAGGCACAGAAGGCTGCGGCTTTAGTAGCTGAGGTGAGCGAAGAATGCCTTTTACTTGGCGGGTGTTGACAAGTCATACCAGATACCCCCGGCGCCTGCCTCGGAGATGACCAAACCTGTGCACGGTAAACCACCTTCTCCTGGTGGAACTGGTACCCCTGGGGATGGAACATCTACCCGCCCGCCGTTTTCTCGGCGACAACAGTCCACCACAGATTCCGTTGTATCACAGTCGGACTCGTGGAGAGCGCATGCAGCTCCGTTACCTCCACCACTCCCCACAGCCGCCTCCAAGCACAGACTGCTCGCTACCGACAACGATATGGACTCCTTGTCGATAAAGGAGGGGGAAGATGTCGAAACTGTCGATTTCTCGGACTTCGGAAAACTGATTGGTGCACCCGGATATATCCAGGACGGGTCGGCACCCATGCCGCCAGATCCAGTCACAGCTCCTTCAGAGGACTTGGTTGATGCTCGCAATCGAGAACCCCCAATACCACCAAAAAGTGACACTTCCTCTTGGAGGCGCAAGCAAGAGGAATCTCATTCGGAATCTGTCTTGGATGGTTCGAAATCAGGCACAACCGAGCTGACGATTAAGACAGACGGACCCTCAAGGCGAGGCTCAGTTGATCAGTTGTATCCCCCACTCCTTCTCCCACAACGGTCTCCGCGAACAAATACCTTCCGGGAAGCATCGATGAATTCACTGGACGACGCACTCTCTCGGATAAAGGGAGCTCTCGATCACATGCATGAGCCTCCATCCTCCGACGAGAAAAAGAGCGTGGCCACAGAAAACCAACAACCTCGTTCGCAACCGTCCACTCCTGTCCTACCTCCTCAAACCTTGAAGCCAGAACTGCCCAAGCCATCCCGATGGCTGCCTCCCGCGTTACGTCCCAGGGATCACGTGTCGAACCCATTCGGTTTAGACGTCGAAGAATACGTGACGAAGCAACCCCTTCCAGCACCTCCCCCCGAGGTGGCCACAGTAGTTGTCCCTAAGATGCGTGTGGCGCGAGGACCACTGACGAGGCGACAGTTGGGTCTGACGAAATGTCCGCCCAACGGCGTCCGGTGGGATATCCTAACCTGGGACCCACCAGTGGAGGGTATGAGCAAAAGGGATTTCTCCCTGAACGAAGTATTGTTCCGCAGGCCAGCACACTCCAAGGGGAAGTTCCGACCGCGTGTCAATCTACCTCGAACAGAGAACCCAAGGTTTAGGGGTTCGGGGAAAGGTCCGTCAACTGGAGCTTTTGGACGTCCGAGGGGAGGAGATGATGCGCAGACTTGGCGACGTTCAGAACCGCTTCCAGAGGTTGCTGAGGTACCCGAGCCTGGTAACACTCTCGATACCGTTAGTGTCTCCCCCCCACCGGTCCCGCAGAATGAGATCAAGGCCTCCAAGTCCCCCGCGAGTGTGGCTGCACAATTGTCTGCTGAAGGTAGCGATACCATCGGCAGACAGAAAGCTCAGAGGAAACTGCTCATAGGAGATGACGTCGCTTTCTATCGGACAAGACCGGACGCGCCAAACGTTGAAGCTAGTTCAGCAGTATCGTTCACGGTTTCCAGCGAGCTTGACGATGGCTCTCGACCTGGAGCACGCGAAGAGGCGAAGCTGAACATCCCCGTCTCGGTTGCGTCACCGGCAACTCGGGTTTTAGAAGCCACTGGAGGTCCTCCCGTGCCAGTGTTATCCCACGGTCAAACGGATAGCAAGAGCTCAGACGCATCGGTGAGAAACTGATGTGGCTCCCGGTATACGTTCACATTACTGATCCCTCCTCTGTAGCCGGAAACAAACCCGATCACGCCACCGGAACAGCATGCAAATGGAACTTGGACGAAGTCACCTCTCACGTACAGAGTGAAGGAGTCTCCCTCTCGGGCCCCAGATCCGGAGCATCTCAAGATCGTGTGGTCAAAATCTGGAGCGAAGGACCCATTACCCTCAGTTAACTCGTTGGAGGGCATTGCAGATGACCTCACGAACGTGTCGTTTAGTCTCCAGGACGTCAAATCCGAGGACGGTGAGACTCCACCGCCAACAGCACCCTCTCGGATGTCACTTTCAGAGGTCACACGTGCATTCCAGCAGGTCCCAGCGAACAGCCGTCCAGCACACCCGCTCTCAACCTCGGTATCTTCTCCGCCTGAACGACCGCATAACTTCGCGGGACAGGCTCCCACTCAACAGTTGAACAACCGTCCGACTTATGGGGCAACGTACCTTTCGCCTCTGACGAGCCATTCTCCTGTACCTGGACAGGTGGTGTACACCCAGGGTAGCCCGGTTCCGAGCAGGATGGTAGCCAATGACCACGGTTCTCCGTACATGCATCCGCAACCAGTGTGGATGCCCGTGCACCAAGGGCCTGTTCCACCTGGTCAGACTCCAGGACCGATGATGCGCCACGCCCCATCTCCATTCCCGAACCAGGTGATGACATATCCTCCAGGCATGTACGGCGGACCCCCTCCTCAGATGACGAATGGCCCCATTCCACCACAACCCAACGGAGTACACCCCTCTCAAGGCCGAGGCCGTGGAAACATTCCCATGCTAAGCCCGGTGATGGCTCCCGCGAATGCGGTCCCTCCACACCAAGGTCACCCCGGAATGATGTATCCTCCAAGTCCCGCGATGATGCAACCACAGTTGGGAGTCCCCGGATATCCACCGCACATGCAGCAACATCCTGGAGGGAACGGTGGGATAGGACGTGGACAGATGAGGGGCGGATACGATGGGATGCCTGGAATGCACGGACATCCTCCTCCTCACCCGCCGGCGACGCCTGGCCAGGGACCTCCGCAGCCTCTGCACACGTACCCTATGTCCCCCTATCGACCGCCGTGGTAATCGGCACATTGTTGCGTCAGTGGATCCTTGTCGTCGTCGTCATCATCATCATCGCCCGAGTTGCATTCGTAAAGCCGATCTGTTTGTTTGCTCATATTCGATTTTCTTGATCTTACCTTCGCTTTCCTCTCGTCCACACTGTGATATATGTGTTACGTCTCTCTCCTGTTTCCTGTTCACTGTCTAGCTATCACCGTCGGACGTTATGTTGTGTTTTCTTCTCGTGTCGTCGTGCTTCGCATTAATTTCAGTCTACAGCTCTCCTTCGCGATATAGTTAATCCACAGATTCGATTTCAAAACTGCCAGTTGAAGGATCTAGTGCTAAGTCTATGGGAGGATGTGTGCGGCTGACATGTACGAAGCCATTGCGAGGTCCGTGAGTCCGATGCGAGAGAGGAGTCCATGGAAGTGGTGCAGGTCAGAGGGAAGGACCACTAGGTGAAACAACCCTGAGCAATTTCTGGAACATCGTCGAGGGTAGTGCAAGGCCATTGGCCTTGCTGCACCATGTCCTCCCAGAGTGTCTGAGAGCGAAATAAGTCGAGACAAGCACGAGCGATCTCAAGCTGATTCCGAGCAAAAAATTAACGACCACCTGTGGTCACCATAACGTGGGAGATGCGTGATGGCGACGTGCTTACTGGGTGTTCGTATCCGTGCCCAATGTCCCTGCCCATCAATTCGTTGACAAGAGTTTTGAGGGGGACCGTCTGCGAACTCTTATAGCCTAGACTTTTTTTGAAAGGGACAAAGGATGCGACATCTCGTGTGTCGATAGCTGGATGGGAGAGGCCAAGGAACTTGAGGGCAGCCAAATCAGGGACTGAACAAGGTCAAAGGGCAGGAGGTAGGCGGACCAGGAGTAGCTCCCAGAGCTTGTAGCCGACTACGACCTTGCCCTGGAACAGGTCCTTGATGGACCTTCGAACGTCGTCAATCTTCGGAGCGCTGTGGAGGTGGTGGGGCCGCAGCCCCGTCTCGGAAGACCGATGGTCCGTGACCGGCTGTCTGTATCGGATGACGTTATGGGAATGGAGCCGGAGATGAAAGATCAACAGATACGGACGTTGGGCGAACGAATGTATCGATCAAGACCCGTCCTTGCCAGTCCGCAACGCTGATTCGCCTGGAGTCCTGACCGTGTGAGACTAGCAAGGATAGCACCAGACGAGAGAGAAGTCGCACGCGAGCATCGGGGTTCTTCTGCTAGAGTTGCAGAATACCCACTGGCAAGAGGCGCCTAGGAATCTTTCCGGGTGAGGCACCCTGCTGCGAGAAGGCTGAGACGCGTGGCGTTGTGTTTGCGGCGAACAAAGAAACTTGTGGGGGTCTGTCGGCGCGGCATAGATCTGAGCTGGGGGGTAACAAGGAAGGGACTGATGATAGGCGGGGGCGATGTTGGCGTTGCTGTCGGTCGGGCAGTGGTGCCAGTACGGGTGGGTGTCCATTGGGGAGAGGGCGAGGTAAGAAACAGCCAGACGGTTTTTATCTGGTTCATTTTCCCGAGTTGCAACATGGGGTTCAAACAAAATAAACCTATATCTGTCGGTCCGCCCGATTCACTCCCTCTCCGCGAAGCTCGCCATCCCTTCTAATCCCCATTTGCCCATCATTGCTTTGTCCTGTGTGTTCAGGTCAGTACACCCCATCCTCGTCTCTTTGCAACTCGTACCTCATCCCACGCGGAGCCTTCGCAGACGGGTCAGCCGTGTTGCATCGACCCATGCAGGGGAAACCACTCACAGGGCGTCGTGAGCATCTGTTCGCCGGTGAACACTGCGTTTGCTCCCGCCATAAAACACATCATCTGCTCAGACTCGCTCAGCGTTTGTCGTCCAGCGGCAAGGCGGATGATCGTCTTGGGGAGGACGATTCGCGCAGTTGCAATCGTTCGGAGAACAGACGAGAGCGGTACCGGCTGAACAACCCCGTCAGCGTCGTGAGCCAGGGCAAAGCACAAGAGCGATCTAATTCACCTCGTTTTTCTCCAGAGGTGTCCCGGGGATAGGAACGAGAGCATTGACCGGGAACGATTCCGGGTGTTCTGGGAGGCTGTCCGGTGTGTCAGTCACTCCCGAACGGGTGAAACAAGATGACAGTACTTGGATAACTCCCAGATTAGCCCAACGCGGTCTGCGTCCGTCTCCCCCAGGCCCAAGATCCCGCCAGAGCACACGCTGATGCCCGCCTCACGGACTGCAGCTATGGTATCCAGTCGTTCATCGTACGAACGGGTGGTAATAACCTGGGTGCGTTAGGTTACGATCCCCTTTCCAACCAGTCCAGTCTCTAGCCTGCCCTTACTTTGGGGTAATATTCCCTTGAGGTATCAAGATTATGGTTATAAGCGGTCAGACCACTGACAACCACGAGTCAGCAACGACCATTGTAAGACGGTCCTCTCAGCGCTTACGCTTCCTTCAAACGTTTGGCTTGTTCCGGGGTCAACATTCCAAGTGTAGTGCACACCTCCATGCCCATCCCTCTGACCTCCCGGACCATGGTCAAAATCCGCTCAAATCCGCGCTTCCGTCCCGCGAGGTCTCTCCAAGCGGCACCCATGCAGAATCTCGTGCTTCCATTTTCTTTGGCCTGACGGGCGGCCTTGAGGACGGGCTCGATATCGACGAGCGGGGACGCCTTGGTTGCGGTCGAATACCTCGAGGACTGAGAACAGTACGAGCCTAGACGGTTGCAGGGTCAATTTCGTCTTGCGTTTGTATTGATCGGAGATGGGTAGATAACGACAAAGACCCACAATCTTCAGAACACCCGCCGGCTAAAGTGAATGGAGAACGACGTCAGTCATGACGATGAATCGAGTGCGGTACTTGTATACGCACTTTTTATGTTCATCAACGTGCAGAGCTGGATTTTGGATGGATCGTGGTGTTGCCTGTGGACAGATGCAGACCGGAAGACAAGGTCAAGGAGGGGGCCGTCGAAGATCTCTTTGACTTGGCCCCTCTTCCATCGCTGCGGAACAAAGGCGGGTTCCTTTGGCTGGGGCCCCACTGACGTCGCGGCGTGGGTCGCGAGTGTCCGCGAGGGACCGGAGAGGCGCACCAGAGACTGTCTGAACATGGAGAGCAAAAGGAATGGAGCGTCGGAGATTCGGTCTCAATCATTTGCTTATCGGCCACGGAGCCAATCAAAACCCAGTTCTTTCGATTTCCGGTGGCGGATCGTGCTCAAACTACAAAAAATGTATATCTACGCAAAAAACAAAACTAGATGCTTAAAGAAAGAAAGAAAAAAGCGCCTCTCCAGCTCTTGAAATATCCTGCACGGTCAGCCCACTTCGTCGAAACAAATGTGAAGGAGCATTCACCTCAGAAGGGGCTAACGGCTTTTTATCCATTTGCCCAGAAGTTTACCGATCTGTGTTCGTCGGGGCGGTGACGTCGATTCGCCGTCATGGTCTGTAGACCTGACGCGAGTGGAGTAAAAGAGGGGCAGGCGTCAGCATTGGCAGTATATGGACGGAGCAGGGGACCTGACCTCCACGCGAGCGACTGGCATTTGGTTGGGGCTTTCGATTACCGCCTTGTTGTACCGCGAGTGCTGGAGCTTGTGGCGATTGCTTATGGAAGATTTCCCACTGCCGGAGGGTATACGCGGCGAGTTCTTGGGAATAGTGTCTCTTTTTGTCTTCAATGGAGTCGATGGACGACATAGTGGGGATAGATGTGTTACCAAGAGGCTGAGTTGAGTAGTCGTCTGGTTGTTGGTTAAAGGGGAGAATGTAGGGGACCCCGGTCATGTTTTTATACTTACCTTTCCGACGAGGACGTCACGATGGAGCGACCAGCATCAACCCCTCGGTCGGTTCGGAGGCGCCTCGCGGGTTTCCTGTCCTCCAATTCAGTCGCATTAAACCAGAACAAACATACGGCTCCAGCCAAGACATAAGTAAGAGGATGCCAAAAGGCGGCCATCTGCCCGGGTTATATTCAGAGTCGGCTACAAACAAATCGTGGTACGCGCAACGCAGTCATCCGTGTGTATACCTTTCACATCTCTTCTTGACCAATAGTCTTGTCCACACACTGGAGTCCTAGTATTTAGATTGCGCCAATACGGCATCGCTGCCTTTGAAAACCAATGTAGATGGAGCAAAGCCGAAGCTCTCGTCCGTGATTTTGACGTTCTGTTCCAAGTTACACCAGATCAACTCGCAGTCCACGTTCGAGAGTAGGGAGAGGTATATACCAATTCACCGGCAATGACACGGATCTGGAACAATGGAAATGATCGCAAGTCAATCCAACAAATCCATGCTTGGCGAGAAGCGATGAGCTCACCATTGACCAGTGATGAATAGCGTGCAATTCACAGAACCACAACTAGACAAACGAGAATGCGAGGGGGTATGACATTGAGGGTGGGGAACTTTGTGTGATTTGGAGGCAAGCCGCCGGAGTACTTACCTCCCTGCCGAACGTGGTTTCGAACACCTGGGGGTGTGGAGTCACGGCGTTCAGGGTCAATCTTGCATCGACGAGGGCTCCGTTGGGAACTAGTTTCTCTAACCGTCCAAGCGTGTCCTTTAGAGCCTCCTTAGCTGCAGCCTTGCTGCTCTCCATCGGCGTGTTCCGCAATCGGACATCATAGTTCACCACTCGAGGAGGAGCAGATTCCAGTGCGTCCAACAGCAGCGTGTAGTGGTCCCTCGCGTGGCGAAGGTGTTTGCCTTGAAATCCAGAATGAGAGCCGGATCAAATCATGCAATCTCGTTCAGCAGACTATACCGATTGTAGATCCTGGAAGGTACTTGGAGTCCCCGGTCATCAGGTCGTCCGACTCGAGGAGATCGACGAACTCGATGGCTTGCGTAAAGATGTGTCTCGCCACCAGGATCAGCCGGTCCAAGGAGTCTGCAGACTTTTCGAATGTCATTGGAGTGGTGGGAGTTGGGGACATGGTTCCGCCGGCGTTGGTGGAGAGCGGTCTGCCCACAGTCCCCGTCTTATACGTATACGGGACACCGCGTCGGCCTCGCCTTTGCGGCGTTTTGTTGTTGTAACCGCGGTCGTGTCGGTTAATAAAAATGGGCGGACGGGTTTCAAAAACATGTTCCTCATCTAAATTTCGGATGGCCCACTGTAGAGAATACAAGAGCGACTCGAACTCAACGCGAGGATGTACCTATGCTCTTTCAGATCCATAAACCACAGAGGGTCGAGAGACTTATGGTAGCCCTCGAACGAGAAAAAAACTCGATTCGCATGCTGTCCATCGTCGTCTCGATCTGAAGTTGTTTATGAAACTTGTCCGACCCACGTGCTTTCCCCTTCCATCCTGTCCCTTCCGCATCCCCCCAACCCATAATGCTCGCCTCCCTGCGGAAAGCTACCTCCCTTACCAGGGTCGGAACAGTCTCGCGTTCCTCCAGTAATTTTCTGACGCGTTGTTCCTAGGTTGCTTCTGCCAGCCAGAAGCGATTCCTGTCCATTCATGAATACCAGTCCATGACCCTCCTCAATTCGGTGCGTTGTTAGCGGGGTCTCCGGAACGACAAACCAAGACTGACTGGTACTCGGTTCTGCCTAGTATGGTATTCCGACACCAAAAAGCATTGCCGCAAAGTCACCGGAGGAGGCTTTCGAGGCCGCCAAGCAATTCAGTCAGTCCCGTTCCCCCCGGTTCCCGAGACCTCTTCTGAACGTACAACCAACGCTTCTAGCTACCAGCGGATCTGTAATTAAGGCGCAGGTTCTCGCCGGTGGACGTGGAAAGGGCCGATTCGACACTGGCTTACAAGGGGGTGTCCACAAGGTCAACAGGTGCGTCTTCCAATTCCCGTGGCGCATATAGAAACAACCTCAACCCATGTTTACAGCCCGGAACATGCCAGGGAACTTGCCAAGCAGATGCTTGGCTCAAACCTCATCACGAAGCAGACCGGTGCTGGAGGGAGGATTTGCAATGCTGTACGTAGCGTTCGATTGCGAACCTTGAGTGGAGGCCAACACTTTCGAATAGGTCATGTTGGCCGAGAGGCGTGATCCAACACACGAATACTACGTTGCCGTCCTGAATGATCGTGCCTCCGAGGGACCTGTCCTGGTTGCATCCTCCCAGGGTGGTATGAACATTGAGGAGGTCGCTGCAAAAGACCCCGATGCCATCATCACCACCCCCATCGACTTTGCCAAGGGTTTAAGCAAGGAGGAGGCTTTAAAAGTTGCCAACAAGCTTGGCTTCAAGGGCCAGTCCGCCAGCGAGGCCGCCGATATCTTCATTAACCTCTACCGAATCTTCAAGGACAAGGATGCCACCCAAATCGAGATCAACCCAATGGCCCAAACAAGCGACGGACACGTCCTCTGGTGTGTAGCTCTGAAGCACTCAGAACTCCTCACAATACAGACATTAACACCACGACAGCATGGACGCCAAGTTCGGATTTGATGACAATGCCGAGTTCCGTCAACAGGACATCTTCAGCCTTCGCGATATCTCGCAAGAAGAACCCTCCGAGGTCGAGGCCCAGAAGGCCAACTTGAACTTCATCAAGCTGGATGGAAACATTGGATGTCTCGTCAACGGTGCTGGATTGGCTATGGCCACCATGGATGTATTATCCCTTCACGGGGGAAACCCAGCCAACTTCTTGGATGTTGGAGGTGGAGCCACCCCTGAGACCGTCAAGAAGGCTTTCGAGATCTTGATCGCCGACCCCAAGGTCAAGGGCATCTTCATCAACATTTTTGGTGGTATCATGCGATGTGATTACATTGCCGAGGGTGTAATCAAAGCTACAAAGGAGCTGGAAATGAATATCCCCCTTATTGTCCGACTTAAGGGAACCAAGGAGGCTGAGGCCAAGAAGTGCGTTTCTCCTCGAATCATAGGTTGTGCGTCATTGACATTCTGTGCAGGATGATCAAGGAGTCAGGTCTGAAGATTCTTGCCTTCGACGGGTTGGACGAGGCCGCGGAGACCGCCGTCCGCGTCTCCCTGTAGACTTTGAATAGACGACCGATACGTACTTAATACCTCCCTAAATCTTTCGCAGTATTGGGCTATCATGGCAGAGGCTTGCGCGTGATCGAAGAATCAGCGCTCAGCGATCTCTCTGAAGTAACTCCACTCGCGCTCGAATCCCATACCCACCTCGAGACCTCAGAACGCTCAAAACAACGGGATATGGGCCTCAGGTGACCGTCCGCAAAGAAGATGTTTCGTCCCGCGTCTCCCTGCGGTAGCGACCGGGGTTCTTCGCAATGATTGAAAGCTCTGCGTTGGCGTATGCCACGACCCCCCTTCGATACCAGGTTGTAAATGCGCCGTACAAATGAAAAGAAGCATACGGGGGCTTCTCGTCCCTCCAAGCACTGGTTACGAATACATCGCTTGGACCTACCGATCGCCTCTCCCGCCGCCTTTTGAGTCGGACCCCCCACATCTGGGCAGGGTTGTGACCACTACCGTCTCGAGTGCGCCGTATAAAATAGTGCGTACACTTACCTTTTATTTGCATGCCGGAGTGCTGACACAGAAGCGGGTGGTTTGGTCAGGTTGGTTTTGACCGTGGCCCATGGTCATGGGCCCACATTAATATGGGCCATGGGTAATAGGACAAACGGGTGGTATATAAGATGGACCTGCCCCCGCCATTATCCACCTATTCCCCCCCCCCCACCGCCGCCACCACCCATCACGCCCCGTCATGAACAAGACCCCAGCGGACATCATTAGTAATAGGTGTTTCATCTGCGAAGACGACGAGAGCAGACCCTGTTCACCAGCCCCAACGATACCCGATCTCGACATCAAATTCTCAGACGCAGAGACGATTGTCGTAAACGAACTCCTGGAAGACACAGGACTAGCCGCGGTCGAAGTTCCCAGGTACATGATTCCGCACCAGTTCGCCGTCGAATACGATCTCAGAGGCTACGCGTCACTGGACGTGTTCGAGGATCTCCGAGTGCAAGCGACGTATTTCCCCTTTATGCCGGTGAACTACGTTCATTGGCTCGACTACGCCATCCCCTTGTCGAGGTTCTTCTTCGTCGACGACAAGTGGATTTCCTGGAGGAATGCCCGAGGTTGGGATCAGGAGGACCAGAGGAAATACGAAGAGTGGAATATGGAGAAGAAGAAACACCCTCCGGTTGACACCGAATTCCTGGACGTTCAAGGTGGCTGCTCCCCCGCCCCTCCCTCTCCATTCAAACGGCCGTCCAGGGTCCCCCGGGGGCTGTTCTCCATCCCATCCATCGAGGACACAAACCGCCGTCGCACGATCTACTGCGCCCGGCCACCCTTGATCAGACCCAACGCTTACGTGGGTGACGAGTTCAGGAGGACCAAGTGGCCATCCACCTCCTCACTCTCCTCCACTTCAAAAACCTCGCAATTCACACATGAAGGTCGCGACAGTGCCAGCAGCGCCCGACAGTTCTTCCCTGTTCCTGCGGCTACGATACTTGAAGGCGTTCAGGAACGCCTCAGGAGAGCCTTCCACACCGCGAGCTGAGTTTTATTATTATTAGAGTTTATTATGCTAGAGTGCTGGGCACCCACGTTACACATTACAAAACGCTCTTGTTACGCGAAGGAACTGAGCTTCGATATTGTTATTTGTATATAAGTGTATGTTGTATTAATTTGACCCACGTCTGATCAGCTTTGTAGCGATAGCCACTTCTCCCTTAATATTTTCATACACCATTTAATCCCGAATCGAACTCGGATTTCGAACGTTGAAACATCCGGCCTTTGGTAATGGCAGACGCGTCGCGCATCGGTTCACGATCGCGACACGATCGAGTGCTGTAGACGTGATGTCAGAACCACGACGACGATCAGCTCGGTCGCGGAAACCCCAGGCACCTGAAGAACCTCAACCTCGGCCTATTGAGGCTCCTCCTGTAGGGGTCTCGGAGACAAATGGAGATCTAGAAGATATCGATGTTGACAATATCATGACGAATCCAAAGAGCAAACTGACTCGGTTGGATCTAAGCGTGAGCGTTATAACCCCTTTCTTTCAATAATGTGGGCGTGGTTTGCTGAAAATAAACGCGTAGGAAGAGATGTTCACTTTTGATACTTGGTTGACCCTACCTCCTGAGTCTCGGGCGGAACTAGTCAAGCTCTTGCCTCCGACTGCGTTCAGCACGTTCATTCCTAGGATCGACCCTGGCCACCCATCTGTCGTAGGAGGCGACCCGATGGACATTGACTCGTTATCGGAGCAGGTCACGGAAACGTTGGACCCTATGTTCTTTTCGGACTCGCACTTCCTCGCGGCACTGCGAACGTTCCAGGATCATCTGCACAACGGGTGGTTCACTGAGGATCATAGGACGAAAATCAGCAAATATCGCGTGGGGATCGAGGATGGAACCTTGCACGCTACGTGGAAGGACGAAGCGTGGAACCGGAACCTGGTAGAGGAAGACGCCGCCGCCACCGCCGCCGTATCGAAGTCGGGTTCCACCTCACAGAGGTCCGTCTTCCATCATCTCTTGATGACCCTCCCTCGGTGTAGTGGAGAACTCAGCTCCTAATTCAACTAGATCCACGAGAGAATTCAGGTTGAGTGATCTCGTCGAGGGCGGTTTCCTCGGAGTAGGGGACATTCTCGTCTACAGACGAACATTCACCCTCATCAACGTCATCGTGGAGAAGGATATCATGGTGCGGGTCTTTGATATAACTTGGAATGCTCCACCTCCACCACCCATAGTAATAACAACACCTATGTTCACTTCACAGATCTCCGAGTGTGGCGGATCTTCCAAATCAATCGTGGTACTGGTTCCATCAGGGACGACTAAATACCTACCACCAGCCCTCGCGTCATCATCGATACCGACCGAGGATCTACTCCCCGACGATGACTCCTTACGAGAGATGAACATCACGACCCCTTCATCACTCGAGTCCGGTATCCTCGACACAGACAGCAGAGTCGATAAACTCCAAAGGACGAACGGTAACGCCTGGAAGTACCTCTCAGTGTGGAGGCTCCTACAGGATGACGGGATAGACGGCCTGACCTCTCCTGAGAGAGGTGGGAGGCAAAATACAGGAACGTTGCACTATCTTCGAAGCTCCATGTATTACGGGCGTTAATTCTACACACTCATCTCTTACAAAACTTACGTCCAAGGAATCACCGGTCGGTATCACGGCAGCTCTACAATTGGCCAGAACATACGCCCTCGAGCCACTCGACGTCACTCCTGACGGTGGTGAAGTTCTCGAACCCGTTCTCGGTAATGGTTATAACATCTTCGATCCTAACGCCCCCCACGCTCTCATATCTGGCGAGGACATCGTGATCGATGTGTTTAGATCCCCGAACCGGCGCCAACAAATGGGGTGAGAAGTAGATCCCTGGCTCGACAGTCTGGTTGCAAACGTAAGACCCCAAGACTCCACTCCACAGTGACGGCGATCGGATGAGAGTACTTACCACAACCATGCCGACTTCTAGCGGCAGCCTCAATCGCAGATAGGTGTAAAAGTCCGGATGTCCTAGCTCTTGTCCTTTTGGGATTGTGGGGTTGACCAGAGGTTTTGAGGCGCTGGGGACGTCGTGGACGTCCATCCCCAATGAATGACCGAGCCCGTGAGGGAAAAACGCAGCGCTGACACCGGAAGCGATGATCGCCTCCTCAGAGTTCCACGACCCGGAACCGGGGCTATTTGGAGATTTGAAAATACCCAGTTTCTGGAATCCTCTGACGAGGGTCTGGTGGCAGATGAATTGGATCGCATCCCAGTGGATGCCTGGTCGGATCGCCTCAAACGAGAGACGCTGCATCTCATGTACAAGCGTGTAAATGGCCTTGGCTTCTGGAGTGAATTTACCTCCGTTGCCGACCGGCATTGTTCGAGTAACTATGCATAGGTGGGTCACATCGATCAGAGAAAAAACTCGCCCAGAAAAATGAGAAATCTCACTGTCGGATGCGTAGTTGATCCACTCGCAACCCGCATCGATTAGCAGAACCTGGGGAGTCAGCTCCCTCTCGCCCCCATGGGCGAACGCGTTGCGGTTGTGGTAGTCATGAGGTTGGACGGGTCCCCACGAAAATTCCTTGTCGTTGCAACAGTAATGTAGGGTGGATGCCCTAGTGGAGGCAGCGACGATGGGAAGGTAGGCTTGGTGGATGGACCCCTCCCTCCTACAAGAAGCGACAAAGATCGCCTCGGCTTCAGCTTCCTTCTCGATCAGCCATTCGCCAGGCAAAACCGGTCGGGTTTCTCCTGCACCTTTGCCTTTAGTGATGGCACCACGGACTGCGGCACCGAGGACCCTCATGACAGTTTCGTGTGCGCGAGAGCTGATCTCATTCGCTTTCTTGATCAACTCCAGTTCCTCCGGCGTCTTTATCAACCTCGCCTGGTGTAAGGCGGGGAGGAGATACTCGTCTGTAACCTTCACCTGGGAGGGTGTAGCGAGTGCCGTTAATTCTTGTGGGACCACGGGGAACAACAGGCTGTCCTTGGGGAGGATATGAAGAACCGAGTTGGCAGAGGATTTGATGAGGTCGTGCAGCGTTTTCGCGAGATTGTCCGGATGATCCACCCGAGTTACATCGTGCGTCCGAGCGACAACTTCGAGGGTGGGAGGTGGGACAGACCACATTATATCTGCGGGCTCGATTCGTGGTACGAACAGGTCGTGAGAGGTGGCTTTCACGGGAGACGCTCCGCCGCGGAATGCGATCAACATGAAAGAGCCCGGGATTTGACATCCGGATAGGTAGTTAAAGTTGGATTCCTGGGATAACCCTCGTGAGCCCTCGTTCTGTCGGCGTGAGGGAGGTGAGGGTTTACCTGACGGAAGGTCATTTCACGATCGGTGTCATTCCTGAGAACAAGGCGTCGGCGTTGACAAGGTGGAGTTTGAGTCCAGAAGGGCTCACCTGAAAGCAGTGGCAGAACCGGCGAGGAGGAGGATGTGATGCTGGATCGGCTCCAGGTCAGTTGGAGCGAATCCGGGATGGTCGGATGACCACGTACCTTCGTCTTATCCTCCGCCGGAAGAAGCGCTACAAACTTCTCCAGGGTCCGTTCCAAATGTTTCTTTGCTGTGATATATTCAGAATCCCTCACGGATCATCGGATTCTTTAGACACTGCTGACCTGGGTATACCATGGTGGAAGATCGATATCAAGCTCAAGGACAGCAAGCGCCAAGTCGAGTTTCCCACGATCGCTCACTCCTCCGCTCTTGTTCCGTGGATGCCATTCCGCCCATCCTCAATCCTTCACCGCTCTTCAAACTCCTGGGTGTCACGACAGACTCGCGACCCATACGTCAAAAAACGCGTCTCGGACTCAAATTTTTATCGTTCCCGCTCCGCGTTCAAGCTTGTCGAGATCAATGACAAGTGGAACATTCTCACACCGAATTTACGCGCAATAGTTGATTTGGGGGCCGCTCCGGGGGGTTGGAGCCAAGTCGCTTCTAGGACATTGGGATGGGACTGTGATGAACAAGGGATGGACGGTGATCGTCACAGCACTGAAAGGGAGGAAGAGGCTGACGACCCTCTTGCAATCTGGGAAGCGATCAAGAACTTGGGCTTGGACCCTCCCACAAAGAAAACCCCTCGTCGAGGAGGGTTCGGGATCAAGGAAGACACTTGCCCCGCTCCCGGTGTTATAGTGGCCGTGGACAGGCTCCCTATGAAACCCATACCCGGAGTGCTCACCCTCCAAGCTGACTTCCTCCAACCCGCCACCACCAGCGCCATAAAGCAAACGCTGACCACCCCGCACAATCGGGATGGGAAGGTGGACGTGATCCTATCAGACATCGGGGCGAACCAGTCCGGGAACCGGATTCGCGACGTGGAACAGAGCCTGGAGATATGCCACGCGGTGCTCAAGTTCGCTAAGAAACATCTACGAAACGACTTCGACTTGACAAAGGAGACGAAGGACCGTCAAGGCGTTTTATTGTACGTTTCCGTCTTCTTTCTCTGCTTTCCGTTCCCCAGGAAACCAGAAGCATTCAACCTCGCGTGTTCTTACAGGTTGAAGCATTTTGCGCATCCGGATGTTGACGAGTTCCGCAGGGAACATCTCAAGCCAAGCTTCCGCGAAGTTCATTACCTGAAACCAGGCTCCAGTCGGTCCGAGTCCAGCGAGGGATACTTCTTGTGCCGTGGTTGGCGTGGGGACACCGGGTTCGGGCTTCTGTGAAATGCCCTTGAACGTATTCGGTTCGATCATGCGGTCGTATGTATGGCGCATTGGCCATCGGAAGAACGTCCGATAGAACGAGGGTCCTGTTCTGTAACAATGTATTCGAAGGGCCGAGTGCGCAGATCATCCGCGCATGATGCACAGCCGACTAGGATTGACCAAAAACTCCCCAGAGTTCGAGGGACCGCCTACTTAAGTCACAAAGGGGCATGAACGTTCCGCGGGACTCAGACCAGTCAAGATAGATATCAAATAAAGCTTGTTGGCATTTCTCTTAGATTGACCTAGTTAAAGGCTCCAGAGGCAGAGATGAGGAGAGGAAAAGGACTACACGACGCAAAGCAAGTTATAAAACACAAGTAAGGCGAGTCTCAGACAAAGCACCAATAGTTACAGAGGTGGTGAGGGCGTAGGGAGAACCCGAAAAAAAGAGTATAAACCCGAAAACCAAGCCCAGAGGAAAGTGGGTGTGCGAAAAGGAGCGTGCAAGTCCGATTAGAAACGAAGGTGAGTAAGGTATGTGTGGGATGATGTGATGCGTGCGAGGACGTTTTGATGAATGTAATGTAATGGCTACAGAAAATATTAGAAAACGACAAGGTGCTACAGTAGGCGTTGTTATATAAGAGTCCGAAACGTTGTGAATGGCGTGTCATCAGGAGGAGGACATGTGATGTATGCCTTCGTGTCTCGGCCGGTTCTCAGAAACGGAGTCGAGAGATTCGTGGGATCGTCGAAGGGGTATGAGGAGAGATCATGCCATTTAGCATGGGTCAGTGCGCCAGTTGGCGCTAGTGGCAGAAAGGGGCTTGGAAATGGGGGAGGAAGTGGGAGATTTGGACTTGACGGGACCAGCACCAAGCATGACACCGCCGGTGAGGACAGTCGTCTTTCCGCCATCGTAGTTGGTCACCTGGGTCCTCGAGTTGTCAATAAAGACCTTGGAAGCACGGGCACGTTCCCTGCGGGACATCTTTGGCTCGGAAGAGTCGGTCGTGGTGAGGGAGTCGATGCTCTCCGGGTAGGAGAAAATGGAGTCGGCGGAAGAGGAGCGAGAAGACGACCTGGAGTGGGTGGAGACGGGAGAGCCATTGGAAGACCTGTCGATGGAGGAAAGGGAGTCGGCGGAGAGGGGGGACTGGACGGGAGGGAAGTTTGTGTTGATGGGGGTGATCCATGTTGGCTCTCGGACGTGGTCGGCGAGGATAGCAAACAGTTCATTCTCTTCTCTCGAGTCATCTTCGAGTAGCTGTTGAGCGAGAGTCTTGCTCTGGAGGGACAAGGGGGCCATCGTGGGTTTCGTGCGAGTCGTAGCGGAGGCAGCCTCTGACCAGAGGGTAAGGCACTTTCCGACCTTGTTGCCTGCGGTCCAGTTTCCAAAGCGGACGGAAACGGAGCCGGGGTCAATGAAGAGGTCGAACTCGATCCCGCCAAGGAGTTTGATCCATTGGGACCACTCTACGTTGGCGGCTTCACAAGCCTTGTGGACGGGTCGTGGTGGGAGAGAGGCGGGGGAGAGGGTGAGGCAGCGACGACCAGAACCGCGGAGAGGATCCTCAGGGCACCAGGTAGCAGAGTACTGGGCAGTGAGGTTAGCTTCCAGAGCAAGTTGAAGCTTGATGATGGTGGTCGCGGAGTACTGGACGATGAGGGGACGGGTGAGGTAGGCGATGGCGTGAGCGAGAGTGGCGGCGATGGAAGAAGACATTTCGAAGATTAGGAAGAGATGTAAGGAGAGAGGGAGGGGGGGTACGTGAGGTTATAAATCGCACAGCGATTGAAATGAAACTGATGGGTATGGTGAGCGAGGATCTGGATGAAAGGCGACGGAGATAGTTACCAAGAGAGAGAAGGAAAGAGAGAGAGAGCACTGAGGACATTCTGGACAATCTGGCGCGTATTTAACCAGCGAGCATCAATGGGGACGAGAACAATAGCAGGCAGCCCGACCCCATTGTCTATTGTCTTGTCGCCCAAAAATGGCAACTCCCGCCATTCACGCGTGGATGCGGCAAGGCGTTGGAGATGAGCTGGCTTTGCTCCCTCCGCATCGTTCCCCATGATCTCCTTCAGCCCGCCGCCCGACGAGACCACGATCCTCAACATCCCCTTCCATGCGGGCCAGCTCACCTTCACCGCGGCCGTGACATCCGGACAGCTCGACGCCCGCTCGACAATTCAGATCTGGTCAGATATCCCAGACAATAGCCAGCCCTCCATCAGCCGAGAACAACAAGACTGGTCCCCCCGCTCCTTCCAGTTCCCCCAGAATGCCTCCGTCGCTTCGCTCTCCATTCCGTTCCTCGATTTCATCCATCCCTCCCGCTCCCAGTTTTCGTTCACTTACCGCATTCTTCATCCCGACGGCACAGTCCAATGGCTCGGAGACTTTGGCAAGAACGGCACCCTTATCGTCAACAAATACGACGATAGACTCGTCCTCTTCGGTGACTGGTCCGCCAGCCCTCTCGGCCATATATTCACCCCAAAGTCGGCCATCAAGTCCCCGCTCCAGGTTCTTAGTCTTTCAGACAAGATACAATGGCGTTGTTGGGATCTCTCGTCCGGGTCCGCATATCTTCTCCCATAATTAATTTTCCATCAGGCTCACCCTATTACAGCACACCCAGGCTATTGTCTCCCGATGATGGTCCCTCCCGCATTCATTCCGCTCTCCTCGTCCCCAGCCAGTCGAGGGCGTCCATCATCCCCCTCTCTCCCATCTGGCTCACCTCCCAGGATGTCCAGGTAACCATCCAGCCCAACGCTCGGTCCCTCCACGTCACGGCCCCTTCCAGATCCGGTCTATTGTCCCTCCAGACTCTCTCTCCCGACGCCCTTCTTGCCTCTCTGTCCGCCGCCCTTCCGTCGGCCATCACCATCCCTGATCCCGATAACCGTCATGCGCTTCTCCTCGCGAATCCCGATCGCCCGCCTGCGCGCCTCTTTGTTCTCCCTTTGTCCGCAGACTCTTCGGCTTCCGCTCCATCCACACTCTCCCTCCCATTGTCCTCGATCCTCTCCCACGTCCAGTTCCTTTCAAACCCCTCTTCTTCTCACTTCTCAATCTCAAATCCCACACGTTTCATCTCAACTTCTGCCGATCAGATCCAGCTCAACATCCTCGACTTTGGCGGTGTTCACTTCTCCCTTTCACCAGTTTACGATCTCCTCAAGCCCGAGGGTGACATCCGCTTCTCCCTTCTTTCCAAACACAGCAAACTCGCATCCCCGACCGGTCACAGTTTGCTCACCCCTCCTCCGTCCCCTCCCTTGAATGCTACCGAAACCGAGACTCGGCCATTCCATATCCCAGAGGACAATCACGAATTGCCCAATCACGTTCACCATGTTGACGACCAAACTTCTCAACCGACCGAACCCGCCTTGACTTCTGGTCAGTCTACCCCAAGTCCAGCCGTCCAGGAACAATTGGGGTCGGGCCAAACAACTCCCAAACCCCGGGCCACTACCAGCGATTCCGCCGACCCTCCCCGACCGGTCAAGAGAGGGTCGATCAGGAAGCTCGTTTATTTCGTGCTCCGCATCCTTTCCTTTTACGCTCGTATCCTCTCCAAGATTATTCTCACAATCTTTGCTCGACTTTTTGCCTTCGAGGTCCCCAAAAGAGAACCCGTTGTTACCCCGAGGGTCAGGACTCTCGAGTTGGACGACGATCAACCAGAGGTCAAGTCCACTTCTGTGTCTTCGGCCGTACATACCCCTACCTTCCTTACTCCCAGGGCTGGTACACCGAGAGTTCAACACAGCGGAGCGTCTACTCCGGTGCTTCGTAACGACGCTGCCAATCCCGTCGGTCCGAATGTCCCGGGTGTCGCCGAAACCTTGCAAGCCGTCACCACAAAGTTCGTCCCCGAGTTCACCGCCAAGTTTGGAGAAGAGAAGCCGCAGGAGGATCTTGGAGGTTCATCTGTCCAGGAGCCCAACCCTGATCTCGACGCCGGGAGCGAAAAGTCTGGCCACAACGAAAAGTGGGAGGTCGTCCATCGACCCGGGATCGTTTTTGAGCTCACCGCTCTCCCTTCTCCGCCTGCCACGACCGAAGGGGAGGCCCCACCAAAAATCAGGCCGATCCGACTCACCCTCGACGGACCAGAGAGCGTGGTGAAAGGAATCAAGTATCATCTCGATGACGTCGAGTTCGCCAATACAAAAGTTGAACCCTTGACCGGCACTGGGCAGGAGGGGTTGTGGACCGTTGAGGTTCCTAGAATGAGCGGGGATATCGCAACCCTCAGAATTTCCTAAATTTGATGACGAATAACGTTCGGCTTGGCCAGATTTTCATTCACGAAATACGCATTCTCCCCATAGACGCTCTCACATTCCATTCATCTCTACTACATCCCTGTCTGCATGTTTTCCACCGCTCCACGTCATCATCTCCGCGCCGTATCGTCCTCCATGTTGTACCTGTCACTCTCCCATTGTATTCGCGTATCGCCAAGGTTGATCCCTTGGCTCGGAATTTATTTACATCGTTTGTTCGACTCCCATTATTTCCATTTCCCCTGCAATGAAATGAAATTGCAAGAGAGTTGTAAACTAATAAGCCAGATAGATCCGTACATTCTCGAGTGCATATATCCGATATGAAATCCTGTGAGTTGCCGGCCAACGGAGATAACTACAGAAGGACCCGCGGCTGCAATGAGCTTGTTTTCAGTAGTAGCCAAACTCGGCGTAGTCTCCCCGCCCCCCTCGAGACTCCCCCGGCTGGCTCGTATCAAGCGTTCTCAATACGATTTCGTCCAGAATGTCGTGAGGTAATTCGTATTCGTAACACCGTATCGCGACCGCGTACACAACTGCTCCACACGCTGTGTCAGTGAGCCGCTTCATCGGACCTCGGCGCACCCACCATCCTCAATCTTTTGCAGCGATTCCACAGTGACGCGCTGCTTCTTAGCCAAGTCCCTCGAGTGAGGAGTGAGGGTCTCGAAATCCGTCTTGCACTGGCGAACGAATGTGCAAACGGCGTTCGCGGTAGCCCGACCGCCTTTGCGCGGAATAGCGCCGATGGCGTAACGCATCAGCTCTCCCGTGAGATCTGACACGCCAAGCAAGTAGTCCTCAATTGGCAGAGGAAAGTACTGTATTCAATCCGGATCCAAGGGGGGAAGAAACAACACGCCGCAGTCAGTCACCAAGTCTTCCAAGACGAAGACGTACAATGCGCGTTGATACAACGCGTGAGATGCAAAACGTACAGGAGAGCCTGATTCATCGGATAAACGGACCTGGACCTGTTCCCAGGTGATTAGGGTGTCGTGGGTCAGGTAATGTGCGAAGCTGAGGGCTTCGATGTATTCCTGGAGGCCAGGAGATACGACCCTCTGGTACCGCCAGAACTGGTCTCCTTCCAGATCCCGCTTCATCGCCGCGAAGAGCTGCTCGATCTGGGCGAGCTTTGGGCGCGCAATGTTAGCAACCTTCTGGCCATTCTCAGTCCCCTCATTCATGATCCGGTGGAGGAGGAAGATGAGCTTCTTGGAGAGGGTTGTGGCATCCCGACTAGCCTAAGTGAGAAGAAGAGGCAAAAGAGGGGAGGAGGGGGTGGAAAGCGACGGGGGGTCAGGCTTTTATTGAGTGGGAGTTGTGTGTTGACCTTGTTCAGTTTCTCTCTCGTGTCTTGGTGAGTATCTAGCCGAGATCTGAGGACGTCGAACAGAGACAGTATTTCCTGTTTCGAGCGCAGACCGTCGCCAGCCGTGCTCATGATGACACGATGGGAGAATGATAGGAAAGACAGGAAAGCCGCAGCTGACGATCGAACTGCTCGGCTATCGCAGTGGTTCCTCTTGCCCTTGGTCTCCCCCATGTCCTACTCTCCAAAGCCAGGATGCCCTATGTGCGGGATCGTCAATACCGCCTTCCACTCGCAGCTAAACTCCCCGTCCTTCAATCCGACCCCCCAGCCAAACAAACCCGACATCCTCTGGAAGGACGACAACTTTACCGTCTACAGAGAGACCACGAACCCTGTGTCTAGTGCAGCTCATGTCGTCATCACATTCAAGTTGGTCGCCAATCCCACTGTAAACCCCGCTCTCTCCTTCCCCAGCTGACTCCTGCCTCTCTTTTCCCCCCTGTAAACAGCCTCCATGTTCCGTCTTTATACCGCCTGGTGAGCTTTGCCCGAATATCTCGGATGGGTTCATTTGGCTGAGCCTGTGCGTGGCGAAACGACGACAAGTCATCCACAGATCTGCCTCTCCTCTTGAACATCAAAGAACTTGCCGTTCGATACCTCAACTACTTCTCTACTGCCTCAACTCCACGCATACCCCCGCAAGGACAGCCATTCCTCTCTAACGGCACGCCAGCGACACCGATCACCCCAACCTCTCCAACACAACTTCCGCCTCTCACCATTCAGACCTCTTTTCAAACAAAACCGGCGGACACGTCCAAGTTCCGTATTGGCTTCATTACCCCTCCCTTTCGGGATACGAAAATACCCGTTACAGATCACCTCCATGCACACGCCTATATAGAACCCGCTGACCTCATGGGTTGGTGGCGGTCTGTCGCTTACAGTCCAGTCGCTTGGTACGCCATCGACGATCTGATTGCTGAAATCCGGTAAGTCACACAACCACTCCTTGGCCAAGCGACCCTCCTCTCATCCCCGTTCGTCCTAGGGAGGAGACCTCCAACAACAGGATCAGATCTTCTATGCCGAAGAACGCCTCGCGACCAATCGATCACGTCCCCGCAGCAGGTACGCGAACGGGACACGCCAATGGTGCAGAGACGACGGGGGTCGGACTGAATGTCTCGGACGGCAATCTGGAGGATGGCGAGGGCATGTTGTCACCCCACCTTTCCCCTGGGCCCTCCAGAAACCAGTACAACGCGATACATTCCCCGAAACCGGCCCCACTCAGCTACATGCCTGGCAGTCAAAACACCCCACCAAGCCCGTCCTCTGCTGTCGCGTTGGTTCCATCTTCACAGATACCCACTGTTTCTTTATGACATTGTTTTCAATCTTCCCTTATTCTTTGACACTTTCGTTTTCTTCGTTTATCATTGTTCTGTCCAACCTCCATCCCCGCAAACGTCCTCGAGGTCCGCCTACGGTTACGTGCGTTGTGGTTGTGTATTTCTAGTGTTCCCTTGCCCAAGTGGTAAGAGTTGTTCACCGACCATCACGGCGCCAATAATGTCGGAGAATACCCTCGGAATTTCCGTACTTACCGCGTTACATTACGCTGTGTCGAAGGGGGATCCACGTCATTCTGGCTTGCTTTTTCACGATTACAGGTTCCAGTTTCGCATGTGCCTACAATCATTCTAAACCATGACCGTTGCATAAAGCGTAATAACAACATATGAAGAAAAAGCACTGTAGGGAAGGAGGCCACGAGGCTGTATCAGGCGTCTGGTGCATGCGATTAGCAACGGTTAGGCTCGAACACCCGAAAACACCCTTACAGTAAGAAGACCCCGTCAGTAGTGTCGAAAGGGCAGAAAGCTGCTCTTCGGTGAACCGCTTAGAGTCCTCGTGCCAGGTGTCCTGGTGCGTCTTTTTGAAGTTGCTGGCGCACTTCCGAACGCTAGCCGAAATTGGGACCTGACGAGTTTCAGAGACGAGAAACACCCGATCGCAAGTATTCCACAACCGTACCGGATCATACGTGTGTTCAGCCAGCACGTTCGTCAACAACTCCGGCATGAACTTTTCAACGGTGTATGGGTAACTGTCGATCAGAGCACATACACCAAGGATAGCCGCGTGTCGTTGTCGAACAGCCAAATTGTATTTGACCGACTTGCGGTCGGCCGGGATTGATGTCTTGCGGAGTAGCCGCAGGAACCGATCCTAAATTATCTCTGTGATCAGTTCACCGTTACGGAATCCACGTATCGGCGGTTCCACCGCACCTTGAGCGCAAGAATGCTCCGGCGTGGTGACAAACGGAGAATACCAGATAGTGTGCTGGAAATCGGGCCAAGTTTGGTCAAGGGGTCGAATACGAGGTATGGAGACAAAGTGCGTACGCGGCTGCCTTCTCTCTGACCTCGACCACTTCGTCGTCGAGACAACGGCATACGACCTGACGGAGTACTACTGAGCAAAATCACATAACACGCGATAACGATAATCCGTACCTCGACGATCTCCACGATCTTTCCCTCACCGATGAGGGGCACCTGACGGAAGTAAAAGACTGGTGTGCCATTCAACCTCCGTTCAGCAAGTGCTGGGAATGGTGTTAGCTTACCTTGTAATAACGGGAGAACCTTTAGTCTGACTCTCCAGGACTACAATCAGACCAGAGGTGAGACATATCCATAGAACATTCATTAAAACGTACGGGAGATGTCTGGATCGCTCTGAATATTGAATCGAGCATTGGCGAGATGAGAGACCGCGGAGGGGCGACACCGCACATTCTGACCAGTAAGAGGTCCGCACGACCAGCCAGCTCGTTGTTGTCGTTGACTAGAAATCAGCATTTAAACATCAATTGGTGGTCTTGGTATCTGAACTGCCCGTACCTTCTGAGAAACGGAAGATCTCAGGCTGTGTAAAAATATTTAGCAAAGTCATGTCTGGGTCGTGCAAGCGTACGCACCATCAACGGAAGAATATAATCAAACGCTGACATGGCGTTGGTATCATGCAAAAGCTGGAAAAGCCACTTGCAAACCATCACACCAACACTTCAAGTGCATCAGCTAAGTCACAAGTCAATCACACGACACATGCACGAACCGGTCGTAAGTCGACTGGAAAGCTCGTGCGCCAGGTAACCTCTCTTCTCTCCACACCTTGAACTTTGATACCAACTCTTCAACCCTTCCTTGGTGATACGTTCCACGAATCGACATGATATCATAGTCGAATGGAAGTGTTCGACATTCCCTCACGAACGCTTCGGTGGTCGGAACGGACGGTTTTGGTCGACGCTGATATCCACGTTAGAACTGGACAATCACGCTGGCTTACGGTTCACCTTAGCTTTCTCCGCAACAGCCAACATCTCCCCGATGTACGACCTAACCTCATCATGCTCGCATCCGATCTCCGGCCAAGCGCGCGCAACCATATCGTCTGCCCAGGGTTCAAACCTCCAGCCAAGTTCCTCGTAGAAGGCACGGTAGAAACAAAGAACCTGCGAGATGGCAAAGGTTGACTCTCCGTTAAAATCGACAGATTTAAACCCATTGGTGAGCTGGTCCACTAGTGGCTGTGCCCTTCTGGGATCCCGGTGGTAAAACATATACTAGAGATATTCTTAAGAAATCATGGCAAGGTTAAACTCATACTCGTTCTAACCTCGAGGAAAGACGTCCAAACAGGTAATGTATCCGTCTTGATGTTCTGTTTGAAGATCTTGTTTATGTTTGGTGCGAACCAGTTCCATATCTTCACTTGTTTCTCGACGGACCAGTGCTTGGAAGCTTGGAATGTCATGTAGGTCATAAAGATAGTTGCGATATAGCACGGACGCGTACCACTCAGCACCCCTGCGAGCAACTCCGCGGCGCCTCGTTGCTTGTCCTTGTCGGCGACGGTGATGTACTTTTCAATGGTAACACTACAGACATCAAAGGGGACATCTCCAAGTAATTGGACTGGGAAAATGTTCAGCGGAGTCTCCGATAGTTTCGCCAAAGCTTACATAGTGATTTGACCGTGGAAATGTTGTCCTGCGCGAGCTGAGAAGACTGGTTCTCCGACGTATAATGGACAGCGAGCTTTTCCCAGAACTTCTTGCTCTGGACCACCTCTAAAACAGCAGAAATCGCGTGTTGAGAGTTCTCATCCCACCTTCGAAACGCTGGTTCCTTCAGGTCAGCACCGTGGTAGACTCCGATGGCTTTGTCCCAAGCAAGCCATCCGGTCAAGGTCCTCTCAAAATAGATTCTATGGGATCTGCGATGAGGTTGATAGCCGCTGTTACGATATATTTGAACTCACGGTATCCCAGACGCGTCTTTCAAATCAATAGGGGTTTTCAGATCCGCCAGATGTTTGGATGTGAATGAGTGAGAAGGGTTGTTTATGCCAAGAGATTTTTTCAGGGGGTTGTGATTTCGTTCCAGTACAAGATCGATGGGGTCCACGGCCGTGGTGCGCAATTTAATGAACCGCAAGGCCTTCATAACAGCTCTTTGAGAATACTGCGAAAGTTGAGTAACTTTCCGTAAAAACCACACTACAACTTACGTATCGCTAGGCGTAAGGCAATCATCAATATCACATCTCCATTACCGATAGGAGGGGGACGTACAATGGAGGGGTGGTCATCGCACGTTTTTTCGACAAAGAATTTGAAATGCGGGGCCGATATCGATTCATCCTTCCTTATCAAGGTCCGCAGACAGCGCACAGCAACGATGCTGTAGCGCCAATGTGTCTTACTGGACCCTGCGATATCCAGGAGCATGCAGATCTGGACGGATTAGTAGTGAAAGTACCCGGGGGAAACTCTTCACATACCAGCTCGCGATTTGCGACGTTCATGAGCTTGATCCGATCTATCCTCTTCTGCCGGCAACGGACAACAACTTGAATGTCTTCCGGAATGGTGATTGTTGCCTTGAGTTCTGCGGCAGCGCGATCTAGGTCGGGAGAGTGAATGTCATAAATAGCATAACAGGGTTCGATGAAGCTGTTTAGGCCTTCGAATATGTCAATGATCTGTGTGTGTTGGGAAAAAATCATTTACAATTGTCCGCCATCGCGCTGACACACTCTTGAATGGAGGGCTGAAAACGATCGTTCAATACCGCTCAAGAATTGGGGAGCAGTGGTGAAGCACCTTCTCATTGTGTTGACAACCAAACAAATGTTTTGCAAGATCTGGCGCGAGCGTCGGTTCTACAGAACGCAATCAGCCATTGTAAAGTGACCGGCCGCTTGCTTGCCATACCGGAGATGGCGTATTTTGCTATGGCAGAATAAGTTAAGAGAATTTTCATAAGGTTGATAAACGACATGCCAAAGACGGGCACATTAAGGGCCCACAATGCACCCTTCATCCTATCGTCCTCTGTACCAGGTTCGAGGGCCTTATAGAACTTTGGTAGGCAGCGTCGCCTGACCCCATCGAAGCTCTGGAGTTAAAAATTAATGTCAAGATGAGGAGCGGCTGTTTTTACGAGCGTACTGAGGATAATGCTTCCAGCGTCGTCTGACTGGATTCTCGAACTGAACAATTTGGCGCGTTTGGGTGAGAACTAGGGCCGTAAACCCCATCCAGCCGACTCTTACCACTGGGATAATGCCACATTGACCATTCGGCCAAGTCATCAATCAAGATATCCTCGAGCGGTCCGCGCCGTCTCTCGATCGCACTCCACCTAAGTCGAGCCGAGTGGTAGAACCTAGCCCGCCTGACGTAGACGGCCCTCGGCCACACTTTCTGACCAGCGTACTGCCGAGCGATGCTCATCTCACCGGTATACCTCTCTTGTTGAAGGTAATAACTAGGGCATTCGTTAGAGTGATCCTCAATGAATTTCTCATCACTCACTTGTCCCTGCTGTCGCCGTACTCCAACATGTAGGTTCTGATGGACCGAACGAGTGCATGCACGGCGTCGAGTGTGTTCTCCTCTCCTTGCTGGCGTAGAGAAACAGAAGATTTGTGCAAAAATTCACCAAACCGTTGGCGCAGGCGGGTCATATACTGGTGCCGAGGGTCGGATGGATCGTTCAATGGGTAGCCGGCGCTGAGAGACTCGATGGAAGCGATCATCTCTGGAATTTCATTCCTATGGGGAGGTTAGCGGGGTCAGTAAATATGGGAGGGTCCTACAGAATATCACTGGTGGCCACTCCGGCCTTGACGTCAGCTTCCGAGAGGGTTTCCTTGGTGAGAGTAGGAATCCCAGAAAAAGCGTTGCGAACAAAGGATAGGTATCTGAAATAGCGTTGGAACGCGACAACAAAAAACACCAGGGCACTTACCGACAGAAGTTATTTCTCCATACCGCGTCCCTCGTCACCCCTTCTAGAGACTAGGTTCGACAGTGGAACAAGAGTGAGAAAGAGGGACACACCGTCTTCCAGTAAACCTTCCAGCATCCCCAAAGTTGGCTCGACAATGTCCCTGAAAACTTCAAGGACGAACTCGATTTCTTCCTCGCTTGGAACATGCCACGAGATCTGAGGGGGCGGATATCAGAGGAACGAATACAATTTCTTCAGACGTTTGTACCTTGATCTCATCAGGCCGGTACAACTTTCCCCAGTGTTGGTGGTGGTTCGTGCGGAATTCTACCCGGAAATGAACTCTCCTGCGAAATGACGGGACAATCCACTACATACCTTCACTGTTCCACTCCTCCGGGTTGACGAATCTGTTCTCCAGGGGGTAGGTATGTGAAAGGGTGAGGAGCATGCTGGATAGGAGCTTCCCGCTCCACGCGTAGCCACGCTTAGAAAGCGTCTTGTCCCTAAGCAACCGAAGAAGGGACAACAGGTCTTTCTTGTACCTAAGAAGCTACGGGCCAGTCAGCAATACCGTGAGGAATGAGCACATGTAAATTTTACCGCATTGCCGTCGCTGGTTGATGATTGTGTCAATTCCAAGTCACAAGCATTCCAGTTACAACTCACTTATAGACTGCACCCCTCAGGATGGCAAGGTCTTATAACATACTTAGTTCGACCGAAAGCCTTGAATGGATACAACACTCACTCCAATGTAACGTCGCATCAGAAGGCAATGGAGCGGAAGATGTCGTTGTGGTCCGGAGCGAACTCGCACCGTTCTCGAGTTCTGTCCTGATGTTTTTCTCACAAAAGTAGAAGAACTTGGCCAGTGTCTTCTCCGGGTTTGCATTCGCAACACATTCAACGAGCTGGTGAATAGCACGGACAGCGTTCGACCGCACGTTGTTGCTCGCATAGTCGAAGATCATGTTAAGGACCATGTCGTAAAGGCTATCGGAAAGATGGACGCAGATCTGGCTACAAGCACCCGAGACAGCATCAATGAGTTGCACTAAAAAACCGACGATTAGCTGGACAATATCTAGGAGCAAAATAACCCCCACCCTCAGCGGCACCATCGGCGTTGCCGCTCGAGTCCTCGTCGGGCAAGTTTTCTAACAAGAGAATAACTCTTCGGATGAAGTTTTCAATCCAGTCTGGGAGATCATTGGTTGAATCCTTCAACAGCGCGTCTTCTTCTTGTTTAGAGAAGGTTCCTTCCATCCCAGGCTCGATCCCAGCAGGATACCTTTCGGCGATGAAAGCGGTCCCGTCGATGACCATCTCGCCTCGCGCAGGGCCGTCAGTGAGATCGTTTGCCTTGGCACCGGATTCAGCTGTCAGGTCCCCTAGCTTTATGTACTGTGAAACTTCACTGAGGAATGCAGTCGTACAAAGCTGGAGGGATGGTTAGCCCCGGTGGGGATACACAAGGAGTGACCCATACCGTCTTCAACGGGTCGTTCTAAAAGGGAGCTTGAGTAATGGGCACGGGCAAAAATGGAGAGGGACGTACAAGATCTATACCAGGTATTAATAGTTGTAGGATAGGGATTAAGTGTTTCGCTCCGGCATAGTATACTTCGCGCGAGACTATGGCAGGTGCAACAGCACCAAGGGCTTTTATTACCGCGATCGTCCTTTGGGTCTGGGTGTGTAATATAAGAGAAGTTTATATCGCAGGAAGGCAGAACACGAACCTCTACTAAGGTTTCCAAGGAGGGAACTGCGCGTTCTAGGATCGAGTGAAGAATGAGGTCCGGTTCCATGACACTCATCGACTTCAGACAACTCTGAATGTTTGTAACGGTTGTCGAATCTTGAGAGAACATTGCAAGTAGAGCGACCGTCCGCAGGCATTTGACGAGTTCACGTTTCATCTCCCTGGTTAACCGACGATGCTAACCACTGGCATGTCAGCGAACTCCTTGGAACATACAATAATCTGTTTACCATCGGAGTCTTGCAATCCGGTTGCATCTCTTCATGCCAACCTGTACCAAAATTGACGTAAGTGATTGCCAATGCAAGTGAGTTTTGCACATACGCTTGTTGAAGTCATACACAATGTACTTGATGAATGCACTCAACTTTCGGGGGTAGATCAGTATGTGAATAGGACGCTGTTCGACAGGGAGGCCTCACATCGGCCGTCCAGGCTCCTGAATTGGATGGGTGGAAGAAGCTCTCCACAGTAGCGATCAGTTTGGCAAGACTGTCCAGCGCTCTTGAACCGGCAAGGTACGTCTTCATTTTCCCGTGTCCACCTTTGGTCAACGGAGCGGAAAGGTAATCCCCAATGGCGCCCTTCCGAGCCTCGTGAGGCATAGGGGTGTTCATTCCGGATTGGAAAGGTGTAAGCGCTGGGGTTGGAGCATTGGAACCCGGTGTAGGTATGCTGTCCGGTGCCATGGAGTAAACGATGATTCGTGCGAGGGATGCTAGCAAATAATTAACCTCGGACATGGCACACACCGACCTAAAACTTACATATTCGCCAGCTTGGCTTCGGTAGTCTATCTACCTCGAAGGTCGCCTGGCTATCTGCAGAGGAGCCTGTGTGCAGCGACCCCGAGTCAGCCAACTGGATCTCTGTAGCAGGGAATTGTTAGTCGACGGTTGTTTCAACACCAGTAAACTGACCCATGGAGGCCAAACATTTGGTCACGAGGAAACCCCAGTCATATTCGGTAAAGATTCCGACATCCTTGTAAAGGCCGCCCCAATAGGTGCCGTTGAACTGTAGATCTTCGTTCGGCCACTGCGGTCTACCTTCGTCCCCAGAGATGGCGTCATCCGGTAGATCCTTGACCTTGCGTGGATCGCTTGCTGTAGGGTCCATATGCATCTCCGCCAGGCGGGCGAGAAACTGAAGCATACGCTCATCATACATATAGGAATTTACCGATTCCCATATTCGGAATAACATAGGGAGATAGGATTGAGGGTGTGACAGTGGGAGGAAGGTTAGCATGTAATATTGTGACGCTAGAATACTCTGGAGGCGTGTAAGGAGTGAGTGTTTGGTGACATGGGAGGCGGACATACATTCAACTCAGTCCCGTTCACGCGTGGGACGAATGTGGTCAACATTTCTTCGGTGGCGGCGGGGTGGAAGAACCTCCGGACGTTATCGGCGATATACCCCATATACCACGATATTTGGCTACGACATACGCAGTTGGATCCAGGCGCGTCTAAGAGAAAGGGGATAACGCACCTGATTTCAAACTGCCGCCGACTGAGGAAGAGATCGTTGTCGAGGATATTGAAGAGAGGCTTCCATGGAAGCCTGAGGTCTTCGATAGTCAGCTTCTTCTTGGATCTTGTTAGGACGTGAAGGCCGTCTGCCACCGTAGCTACGATGTGCGTCGGCATCCCGGGAAGGGTAGCGAGATGGAAGTATATCCGGATCAGATGGATCCTCTTCTCCTTCGGAATTGGGTACTTGAGCATTAACCAACTTTGGACCGAGAGTCAGTGGCAAGTCCGAGGGACGAGGACAAGGCAGGTGAGTGCTTACTAGGTGAGCATACTGTCCCACTGAGCAAATCCTGGGTCGAAATCTTTTGCTTCGATGCACTGGGACAACCGGAGGCAGATGAAGTCGAGCATCTGCTGCATCCCGGAGTTGCTTTCGATTGAGTATGGGAGGAATTTGGCATAGTTCTTGAATTTCTCGAGGTAACGATCAGACGAGATGGTCGAGGAATCATCAAAATTAGGAAGACCGTTCGGCCCACCGTCGCGGATGGAGAGGTTAGAGAGTTTCAAGTCCATTTGTGCGTCGTAAGAGAGAGGGAGGATGTAGTGGAGAATGAAAAGCGGTCGTATAAGACGACGGTCCGGGGTGTGGAGATGGACCACTGACCCGCCGCCACAAGGAGTTCCGGCTACAGCTAACGCTGAGCACTGGGTACATAGCAACTCTAAGAATAACCAGCCGCAACATCCTCCAGCTCAGCTATCGCGCGCTCTCGCACCATTTCCCATACCCCGTCCCTTTGTGCACGGACGGTCCCAAGCCCTTCGCGTATCTCCTCGAGCCGTTCGACATACTCCCGGCCATCATCCTGCAGCTCTCGCAAGGACGCCAGCGACTTTTCCAGGTTCTCTTGCTGCATCTCCGGAACAGAGAAGTGGGATGAGGGTACTGCGCCATTAGTATATGGCTTCAGGAATAGTTTATGGACAGGAGGTGTCAAATCCGGCAGACGCGGTTCGGTACGCTCTCTGCCATGACATTCCTCTTCGTCCACATCCTCCTGTTTAGTCTGCATTGGAACGTCGTTCCATTTAACATCGGGATCTTCGCTCATCACTTGCCAAAGCTTCCCCAATGCGCGTCGCATGGCAGCTTCGCCCTCGATGAGGCCATTGGTCGCGCGTTCAAGGTCATTGAGGAGATCGGATCGGAATGAGTGAGTGACGGCCTGATCGAGGACAAAGGAGGAATAGCTGAGATGTTGAGTCGCTGGCGGAGGGTATGGCGCCGAGGCGGGGGGAGATGGAGAGCGCAAATGAGGCAATTTTGGTGTTAGCGGACGCGGCATCTCCGGTGGTGCTACCAATTTCATCCGTTTCCTTGCCTGTTCTTCGTACTACGAACATCCCAATGTCAGTCTGGAGTATTCAGCAGCACTAGGCAGGAGCACGTACCCCCCAATCTTCGTAGCCAGGACCCCAGGCGGCTAGTTTACCCGTCCGAACCCATCTTGACCCTTTCGCTTTCTTTTTCCCCCAGTTTCCGCGCGAGATCCCATAGTTCAGTAAATCTTCATCCGAGTCGTGGCCTTGTGAGGGAAAGTACCAGTTGTTATTGTCGTGGGATGGCAGAAGCAGGAGACTGCTGAGGCCATGAGTGAATGCACAGATGGCCGGACGAAGGAACCGACCTGGATTCATCCGGTGCACGTTTTGAGGCCGTGGATCTCAACGGAGGACGAGTGGAAGAAGAGGCAACCTGGTTTTGCTCTGATGCCATGGCGGATGTGGCGGGGCAACTTGTATTTCGATCGACTGTCGGAACGCGTTCGGTAAGCAATCCCACACTTCCACCGTCTGTCTCACCTTGGGCGTGACCAATCGCTCCCCAGGTATCGCGTTTAGCTATAATTCCACGATGATGTCCCAGGATAACGCGATGGCCGAATCTGACGGTTCGGCCAAAAAGCGCGTGGTATGTCCGCCAGGCCCCCCCCTCCCAGGAACAGACTAACGGCCGAATCTCTCGATAGTGTTACTTCTTTGACTCAGACATCTCCGGATTTCACTATGGTCCTGGTCACCCGTGCGTGCTCAAATTTTGCGTGACTCTGACCCCCGCGATGAACTGGCTTTCGCAGGATGAAACCAACTCGGATACGTATGTGCCATTCGCTGGTAATGAACTACGGTTTATACAAGAGGATGGAGATATTCGTGCGTATTTATATCCAGTCCATTTGAGTTCCATTTCCGACGCCTGAGACCAGCGAGCCAAACCCGCCACCAAAAGGGAGATGACCCAGTTCCACTCTGATGAATACGTCGAGTTCCTCGCTCGTGTAACTCCCGGAAATATGAATTCTTACATCAAAGAGCAACACAAGTGTGCGTACTTTGACCTACTCCAACCGTTCTCGCCAGTGATTTGGACTCCAGGTAACGTTGGTGATGACTGTCCCGTGTTCGACGGGTTGTTCGAATTTTGTTCTATTTCTGCTGGTGGTTCTATGGGTACGTCCTCCCAAAACGCAAGCATTTCGTACTACGGCTGAACACTACTCATTCACAGAGGGTGCTGCTCGACTGAGCCGGGACAAATGCGACATTGCTATAAATTGGGCTGGGGGCTTACACCACGCGAAGAAGAGCGAAGCCAGTGGATTTTGTTACGTGAATGGTATGGTACCCAAACTACTGCATGGAAAGTCTTCACGCTCTCGACCATACAGACATCGTACTCGGGATTCTCGAATTATTGAGGTAAAGACCATTCATACTGGGAAAGGAAAGTGATTTAACACCTGCATTAGGTATCACAATCGCGTGCTGTATATCGACATTGATGTGCATCACGGCGACGGCGTCGAAGAAGCATTCTATACCACGGACAGGGTAATGACGGTTAGCTTTCACAAGTACGGAGAGTTCTTCCCTGGGACGGGGGAACTCAGGGTAAGTTATTACCCCATATTTAACGTACGAGTCTCTGACGAATCTACTGCAGGACATTGGTATTGGAAAGGGGAAATACTACGCCTTAAATTTTCCACTCAGGGACGGCATGTCTGACGAAAATTATAAGGGTGTTTTCGAACCTGTATGCGTTCTCCTTCCCACCGAACCCCGCATCTAAATTCGGAATCCTAGGTCATCCAAGAAGTTGTCAACTCGTTTGACCCCAACGTGATCGTGCTCCAATGTGGAACTGACTCGCTCTCTGGTGACAAGCTTGGGAGTTTGAACCTTTCCATGCGAGGTACTTGTTCTGCATCCTCACCCCACCACGACCCTTCCTAACAAATGCATAGGTCACGCTAATTGCGTGAGGTTTGTGAAGTCATTCAATAAGCCATTGCTCATGCTTGGTGGTGGCGGTTACACAATGCGAAATGTGAGTCGGGCCTGGGCATATGAAACCGGTGTCGCGACAGGGGTAGAGCTGGGCCCACGTGAGTCCATCGGACTTGTTGGCCATACCTTGCTGTTTACGCTCCAACCAACAGAAATACCTGTGAATGAGTACTACGAGTACTTTGGTCCCGATTACGAGCTGGACGTCAAGTGTTCGAACATGGAGGATCTTAACACTCCTGGGTACCTAGAACGGATAAAGAACATCGCCTTCGAACACCTCCGCCACGTTGGTGGACCTCCCAGTGTTCAGATGCAAGGTATGTTGTTCGCTCGTTTCCGGTACGTTCTGATACCTGACCAGGCTTTAGATATTCCTCATTTGCCGATTGATGATTTGATGGATGATCTGAACCAAGACGAAGACACGATCGACCCTGACGATCGTCGAAACCAGCGCCTCCTGGATTCTCGAGTCCAAGCTGATGGAGAACTCTCGGATTCAGACGACGAGGGGGAAGGGGGGCGGAAGAACCAGCGTTCACATAAAGATGACGACGAGCTGGTACCTGCGAGGAAGTTTGTCACAACGACGGGGATAATGAATCCTGGGGCTTCTGCTGCGTCGCACGGTGCTGGTCCCAGTGCTCATCCTCCGACTTCTATCCCTACCGCCTTGGTCACGGCAGATGAGATGGACGTAGATGATATTCCTGCGGAAGGGCCCTCGACAGGAGGACCCAAGCTATCCGATACAACGGAGAAGGAGGATCAGCCTCGGCCCGGGGCCGATAAAACCATTGTGGAGGAGAGATCAGTGCCGACACCTGCATCTCCAACAGACGATACACCTGTCCAGGACAACCCGATGAAGGACGCCAGTCAGGATGCCGCCCGTCTTGCTGAGACCTCTATCCCTGCTCAATAGTTTACTTCACCAATAGTTGAGCACGCGTTTGGCAGTATTTCGGTTATATTGTGTAGCGATTAGCATAGCTCAAGAGGAGTAATCCCGTGTGACAGGCGTGACCACCGCGATCTCAGACGCGTACACTCATTAATGGATAGGCCATCGACTCCTCTGTCCACGAACGTTTCCCGCGTACAGGACACTCTTCTAACACCTGAACGGGTGAGACAGATTGAAATCAACCGGTTGCGGGCGAAGGCGAAGCACCGACAGCGGGAGGAGGCCGAGGCTTCATCATCATACACGAACGCGCATGGCAAGAGACCTCTATCGAATAACGCAGTTACAACGTCCCCTACGACCCCTGGAAAACGGAAACCTCTCGCTCGGGACTCAAGACTGGGCAAATACTTTGATTATGACCTCTCGAAGATGGTGAACACCAAGGGAGGGTTCTTGGTCGAGGATGACAAAGAAGTGGACGAGGCGATGATAGCAAAGGAAAAACAACGTGAGAGGGAACGAGTGAAGCATAACTTGGAACCTCGTATGTCCCTGTATTCGAATCTCATCTCCGGAGTGCGCTGAGGCATCGAAAGAAATATCGCTGGACCCGGAGATGAACCCGAAGTGTAACGAGTGCAAGTCGATTGACATCGACCACGATTTCAAGAAGACGTTCGGTTGCCTCGTCTGCAACAAATGCAAGAACGACCTTCCTGAGAAGTACAGTCTGCTGACAAAGACTGAATGCAAAGAGGTATGTTCTAACGTGGCTTGATCTCTCGAGCGAGCCGACGAGATTTCCACAGGATTATTTATTGACCGATTGTACGTGACCCTTCCGCCTGTTGACCATCCATGAGGGTTTACCGCACCCGATAGCGGAGCTTCGTGATCAAGAAGCACTGCCTCACCTCCTGAAGGCGAATCCCCACAAGTCCACGTTCGCAAACATGATGTTATACGTGCGATATCAAGTTGAGGAGTTCGCGTGGAAGAAGTGGGGTTCGCCGGAAGCGCTTGACGCAGAGTACGAACGTCGGGCGGCGATAAAGAAGAAGACCAAGAACCGAAAGTTTGAAGAGAGACTCCGAGACCTCCGGAGACGTACGCGTGAAACGGTATGGCAGAAACGGCAGGATGCCGAACACAAACATGTGTACGGGCCGGTGGAAAATGGGAGTCAGGTTTGCCACGCGTGTGGGTTCACTATCGAGGTGGAGGAATTTTGACTCGGTTTGCCCAGTGGGTGAGATGATCTATATACCGTAATTCTCCATCACCTTTGACTCTGCAAACCATCTTTGAGCGCGCGTTTGAAGGGTTGGGCCGACCACCCCGCACACAGCGCTGTGCGCGGTAGCTGGAGACTGTCGATTGGGTTGAGATGTTCACCGTTGAGGGGAGTGCAGGACGCGACTTTGTCGGCTGGAACGACGCGCCGATACGGACGCGTCGCGCTAAACACGGTCGTGACCGCCCCGCTGATGGGCGCTGTTTCCCCTGTGCCTGGCGGGGATTGTTGACTCGATCACTTCCCCTTGTTTCTTGCCATTGGACGGCACGTATCAAAACCGACCCACTGAGTGCTATGGGGGCCGAGACTTGTTACCTAGGCCACGAGTTGTCGATCATCCAGCGTGTCCTGGAGCATAAATACATCGATCGCCCCCTGCCTGTCTCCTAGGTCTCCCCACATCCGTGATATGCCTCAGACTCCAGAGGCACTAGCTTTCATCTCTCGCGTCGTTGCCCTTCCAAAGGGTGTCCCTGTCTCCCTCAACGATGCTCTCCAGCCCTCTCTCGATGACGAAGCCGAGCTCCGCCGTCTCTTTGCCACAGATACCAAAAACCCACGTCTAAGCAACCCCCATGTCGGGTTGGTCGACGTGTTCGATGCTCCTGCAGATATCAGGACCACCAGAGCACGGGTGGTCCAGAACGAGTTTGATCTTTCCGAGAAGCATCTCATGTCCCTCACCGAGGCCAGAAGGCGAAAGGAGGGCTCCCCAGCGATGGCTTCCAGTATGGAAGAGTTCAACCAGAACTGGACCATCTTTTCCGAGGGCTCGTTGTCGCTGCTCGACTGGAACAACGTCGTCGCCGCTGGTGGATCTGTACTGGCTTGCCTTCTTCCAGTCCCTGATGCCAACAAGGCTTCCAAAAGGACGCTTCGCAAATACTTCCACAGTACCGCTTTCCCAACTTCTGACATTGATCTCTTCCTATATGGATTGACTCCAGAGCAAGCGGAGGCTAAGATCATTGCGATCTTCCAAGGTTCGGGCCTGATCATCCCGTTTCAACTCCATTTTGTTGACCACATCCATATCTAGCTGTCAGAGATGCAATTCCCTGGGACTGTACTTGCGTCCGAACCAAGCATTCCATTTCTATCCATTGCAAGTATTTCTGGCCTCGTCAAATCGACCATGACTGATTCGTTAATCAGCCCAATACCCTTACCGTTGTGTCCAAATCGTTCTTCGTCTTTATTCCTCTCCCTCTGAGATCCTCACTGGGTTCGACGTCGATGCCCCTTGTTGTGCCTTCGACGGAACGCGGGTCTGGGCCAACCCCAGATCAATCGTCTCAATGATGAGGCAGGCTAACACTGTGGACATCACTCGGAGGTCTCCGTCTTATGAAGTTCGGTTGTCCAAGTATTCGTTCAGGGACTTCGAGATCTACGTGCCCGACCTGAAGCGCGAGGAGGTCGATCCAACGGTAGTTATACTCTTCATCCCGTCTGTCGTCTTCGTCTCTGACACCCCAATCAGATCTACGAACGCTCGATCGCTCGTGTCGAGGGTCTTGCTCGACTCATCGTCTTGGAACGTCTTTATGATCCTAGTGCCCGTGAAACGTACCTCAACACGCGGAGGAAGATTCGCAATCGGCCCGAGTTCTACGGATCCTACCGTGGCAAAAAGGTGTACAAGGGCGATCTGAAGACAAACAGCCCGGATGATGTACTTGAAGCCAGCTCTTACGACGTCGTCTCTCTCCACATTCCCTACGGTCCTGGATGGCATGCAAGGAGGATAGAAAAGTTGGTTTACCAGACGGTGCGTGGCTCTTGGTGACGTCAGGCTTTCTCTTCTAACACACCCCCAGGATCTTGGCATGAATTGTAAGCGACCGCAGAAATCTCTTAGATGTTTCAACTCGTTCATATTTTACATCCGCGCTAGCACCGTTCAATCCAAAGAATAAAGATAGGCGACTTCATCGTCACCCTGCGTTCTTCGGTGATATACAAGAATGTATGGAGGATTGTTGCGAGGTATCAACAAATTCTCACATTCTGCGTTTTCCAGCTGACCCGCCCATAGTACTGTCCGGAACCCAAGAGCGATGAGGAGAAAGAGCTCCAGAAAGAAGAGGACGAGAAGTACATCCGTGGTAGAATCCAGTACGTCCAAACTCCATCACAGTTTTCGACCAAGGTGTAACCGTGAACAGGTTTATCCAAGAGGATCCTGGTCGCCAAAGCATCTCCGGGAGTTTCAATCCGATCGATGATGGCGAATGGGCTGAACAGGCCTACATCGGAGAAGCAGAGAAGCTTTGCAAGGCTATCATCTCCTTTGACCGCGTTACCGTGCTCCGGATGATCAAGGAAGAAGTGGACATCAATCGACGTGACCATGTTGGAAGGACTCCACTTCATCTCGCAATCCTTACGGGTGCTTCGGAGATCGCTTGTGACCTCATCAACGCGGGAGCGAGGATGATGGCTAGGTTGGTGGACGGTCGTACCGCGTTGCACCTCGCCGCTCAACTCGGTCATGGACATGTCATCGAGAAACTCCTGGAAATGAGCAAACTAAACAAGGAAAAGGCGGAGGAAGAGGAGGCTGCCAAGGAAGCTAAGAAGGGCGAAGCGGCGCCTGACGAAGACGATCCTATGGATGGGACCAGCAAGAGTAAGGAGGAGGACGCCAAATCGGAGGATATTGGAGACGATGATGACGGTGAAGAGGTCGAGGAAGGTGACGACGACTACGAGGTCATCGACCGGGAAGAGGCGAACGAAGGTGTTGGTGCCGACGCAAACATTCCCGAGGATGACGAAGACGAGCCAGACATTCTGGATGTCAATATTCCAGATTGGGACTGTGGACTCACTCCCCTTGGCTATGCCATTGTTCATGGTCACCTGGATGTTGTTGACCAGCTCCTCGTTGCAGAATCCGATCCCCTCCAGCCGGTCAAATCCAACTCCCACAGCATACCCATCGTCCATCCCCTTTCCCTGACGGTCCTCACTGAGGATGAAGATATCGCTTGTAAGATTGCGGAAAGATTGATCCAAGCTGGTGCGGTATCTTCAACCGCGGATAGGGCGTTGATGTCTGTCTTCCTCAGGATCGTCACCGCTCAGAAACCTAAGCTCCTGTCCACCTTGTTCCGTGCTGACCCCAAAGCCAAGAAACTCGTGAACTTCCCAACGGTCCAAATTGGGGCCGCCATTTTCCCCACAACTGCAGCGGTCGCTAATCGTGATTTCGTTACGTTGGCTTTGCTCCTTGCTCACGGTGCGAAGGTCATGTTTAAAGATGAAGACCTTAATGCGGCACGTTCTGCTTCGTAAGTCGCTCCGCATGCTTGCCACTACCTCGCATGATTATTAACGTTACCTTACCAATCAGCAACGACAATCACTTGCTCGGCGGAGACGCGAACAAGATTGTTCAAACGCCTGTTGAGACTGCTATCCACCATTACGACCCGATAATTTATCTCCTTGTCGGACTTGGTGCAAGTCTCGACATCGGGATCAAGCAATCCTACGACCGCCCATGGTCTGGGAAAGCCTCTCTTCTCGAAGCGGTCGAAGGGATCATCAAGAATATAAACACGGAGCTCGAAGGGCCCAAACAGCCGGCGGAACTGGAGAGTATGGATGTTGACCACGCAGACCAGCCCGAATGGATGGCCTGGATCGCCAAATCAAACCAAGCTATCAAGGACTTCGGGAAGAAAGTGAAAAAGCAGCAGGAGGAAAACAGACACATTAATATCAGGATGAGGGATTACCTTGAGGAAGTACTTGGGCTGCTAAAGGAGAAGAAGGCCAAAACGTGGAATCAGCTCCATCCCGACGCCGAAGAGAAAAAGAACGACGACACAGAGACGCAGGAGAAGCCAGTGATTCCGTTCAGCGCTTGGTCATCAGGCTGGTGGGCCGAGCCAGTCCTGCAGGAGAAAGTTCCCCTCTACGAAGAGCTCTACGAAGCGTGTTGGGATGGAGATGATGAAAAGATCCGCGAGCTTTGTCTCCCACCACCCGAAGGCACTACACGCAAGGTGGCCCCAATCCAGATCGTTTGCAAGACCACCAATGGGGGTAAGCCCCGGCCTTAGCTCAACGCTTGTTTTGCTCAACGCTTATGCTCCATCCACAGAGTACAGCCCGCTGCATGTTGCGATCCATCGTCGTCACTGGTCAACGGCAGAGACTATCCTGACGATCGCTGCCGCCCAAGAGAGGACAAAATCCCAGGCTCAGGCTACCACGACACACTTCAACACGCTAGACATCAAACTAGGTCCACCGTCTCCATTCTTTCTCCTGTAAACCTTGCTGATCACGCCTCACTTGTAGGTGACTCTGACGAAGAAGAAAGTGAAGCCGAGGGGACCGATGACGACTCTGGAGACGATTCTGATGGTGAGGAACCCAAGTTCATCGACCTCGATCGCCAAGATACGCAAATCCGCTACGATGTTGGACCCGAAAAGCTCTTGAGCAGTTCGATACCCTGTCTTCCCAACACCGAGGACGGGCAGGTCACTCACTTGAATCCGCTCAGGGAAGCCGTTCGCAATGACGATTTCGAGGCATTTATTCAGATAGCCGAACTCTGTGCTAAGCTCCCTAAGCCCATCGCGCTCACACAGCTAGTATCCGAGGAAACGTTCCTCTACGAGGACCGTGCAAAACTTTTGGACGAATACATCCGACGTACTGGCCAGGGTGTCAATGTTCCCCAGAAGAAGATCGGGGGAACGGAGGATGCGCCGCAACGCCCAAAGGGCAAAGAGTACTGGGGATTGAACGTTCACGGGAAGAAGAGGAGGGATCTCGCCGCGAGAGGAGACCCCAACGCTCACCACAACAACGGATCGAAGATTCCCCTCGTTTGGCGTGCCGCCCAATACGGCGCTTCGGCCATCCTGGAGTACCTCAACACCGACCGCCCTCTTGCCGCTTACCAGTATTATTTCTCCGTAAACGCGAAGGAAGCGAAGACGGCCGACCTGGCTGCGTTGGAGAGCTCGATCTCCGAACTGTTGGGCTGGTGCTCTAACCCGTCGAACGAGAGCGCCCTCAACGCTGCGCTGCGGTCCGCAAAGCTGGATTCTTTGAAGAAGCTGTTGGAGCTGAACCCTACGCTTTTGAAGCCATACTTGCACAAGAGGTACGCAACCGGATTACTTCAAGCCGATCACTTTCTTTGACAGTCACGCTGTCACTAGGCACACGATTACCGGACAGAATCTACTCCTTCTGGCCGTCCGTACATCTTTCACCCGCCAGCTCGTCGACTATTTGATAGAACAAAAAGTCTCCACTACGGAATACGATCTTCGAAGGTAGCCTGACCGTCTTGTGCAAGGGTTGTGCTAATTGGGATCACAGTTGGAACATCCTCCACGTCGCGGCCGATCGGAGCGACGGGCAGCTTTTGTATCTCCTCGAGAAGATACCGCAAGAAGATGTCAATTCAATGCTGGTACAACAATCAAAGCCATACTTGAACACTGTACGTTGTCTCACAACCTTGGGTCTCATACAACGCCTCATCGCCCTCCCAGCCTCTTCATCTCTCTGTGATCCGAGGGAACGTTGATCATGTCGAGGCACTTGTCGCCTTAAAGACCCCGGCCCTCCTTCTTCGTGATGTCAACGGGTTCACTCCGTTCCACCTCGCTGTCAAGTTAGGCTTCTCCACGATCGTATCCTTGCTTGCGGAGGCTAGTCCACCGGAAGTTCTGTACATGGAGATGGCCGTCGGGGCCACGGCGCTCGAGGCAGCCGTCCAGTGCGACCTGCTTTGCAGGGCTCGTGCTCGTTTGGACGGCACGTGTAGACCGGGTGGCCTCAGCTACCAGAACAGCGGTATCTACAAAAGATACACTCCGGCGGACTCGAAAGAACTCGGTGAACGAGCCGAAGCTCTGAAAGCTACAATTGATCAAATGCAGGAGGAGAGGAGGTTGACGAAGGGGGCCAAGGTCACGAAAGCCCTGGTCGCCTTTGCCGATAACATGATGACTAAGGCCACAGAGATGAAAGTGAAGGAAGTCGAGTTGGAGAAGAAGTCGAAAGATGAGGAGGTCGAGAGTGATACCAAGACTTTGGAAAGGGACGCGTGCGACCCGGAGAAGACATTGGCCGTCGTCCGCAAAGCGATCCAGGAGAAGGCATCGATGCATCGTATCCCGATTCACTTGGCGGATGTGCAGAAGTCGGTCGAGGCGGCACTACCGAAACGGGATGTGGAGCAGAAGGAGGCAAAGGGGTACCAAGATGGGTCTGAACTGGGAGAGGAGGCGGAGGACTCTCTGTTGCCTTCGCAGCAGTGGCTGGGAGACTATAGCGCATTGGACGACGTTGACGGGTCGAGGGAAGGTTGAAGAGATATCAAGGCATCAGGCCTTCCGGGTTTCAATATTGAATGGATTTTTGATGACCATCATGCGCTGAATGTAACGAACGACAACTAATTATACCACCTCGCTACTTCAACGTTCCGCCAAACTTGTCTCCTTCTAGTCGCCAGCAATATGGACTACAAGCTTACAGAACCAACCCAGATATCCGCCTTGTTGGACATCGAAATCCTCGATGTTAACTTGTACCGCTCGAAAAGGGTCATCCTCCCTCCGAAGGGCAGAGGTACATGCGTTCTCTTCAATCATGGTGTCCTACCACTCACCGAGGCTCGTCCATAGGCGTTTTTGGTGGTCTCGTTATCTCTCATGCAATGGTAGCCGCGACCAAATCCGTCAAGCCAGAATTTCAGCTTCACGTGCGTCATCCCAATAATTCCGAAAGGTTAAACGCTTCTCTGCTAACACATCCCACAAAGTCGTTGCACGTGGGTTGCTTTGCTTGGGGTCGAGAAAAGTGTCCGAATAACCCCTCACGTCCAGTGCTACTTCATCTTGAACGCGTTACCCGTCTCACCGATATACTACAATGTCGACCGTGTCCGAGACGGCCGTTCATACGTGACCCGCGCCGTACGAGCGGTTCAAGGCGGGAGGACGGTTTTTATCATGGTTTGCTCGTACCAAAAACCAGAGCCTTGGCAGCCGTCGTATCGGTCCCCCATGCCGTCGAACGTGCCCTCTCCCGAGGAGTGCAAAGAGGAGGCGATACTCTACCGTGAACAAGCTGCAGCGGCAAATCATGAGTACTTGAAGAAGATATGGACTGAAGGAGCCGAGGTTTCGTCTTCTCTTTACGTGCCATTCTTAGCTAACACAAGTACTGCAGCATCGGGACATGAGCCCGATAGATATACGCTCCGCGGGAGACCATTACCAAGAAGGTGTACTTATCTCTTGTGCGTGGATGAAGGCGAAGCACGTCCCAGACTGCGATCTCGCCTACCAGAAGGTTCAAAATATGCTGGTGTTATTGTGCATGTTCCGTTTACTTAAGACTTTCCCCAGTGTATCCTCGGATATCTTTCGGACGCCTTGTTGTGGGTTCTGTCTGCCCGAAAAGATGATTCTTGACCTGTTATGTGCACAGCATTGGGGCTGGCTCCCGACTACTTGGGTTGGAATGGCAGATCGAGGATGGTCCAAAAAGCCACGGACTCTCCGTATGGCATCCGTTTTCCCCGTGATGTTCATAGCCGTGCTGATTGGAACTTTCCCCAGTCAACACTAGATCACTCTATATGGTTCTACGGGTATGTGATTTCTCTGGCTATATGGGTTCGGAACTCATGCTGCACATAAGGGATAATTTTGACTGTGGTGACTGGCTGTTGTTCGAGGTACGTACACAATGCTACCAACTTACAATCCCGCTAATATGAGATACAGACCCGAGCCCCTCAAGCCGGATCGGGGAGGGCTTTGGTCCATCGTAGAGTAAGTTGGACTACTTGTGTGATACGCGTCCCCTCAACATCACGTATTCTCGCAGGTGTTCACCAGAGATGGAGTTCTCGTTGCCCACTTCTCACAAGAGGGGGTTGTGCGAGCTCGGGTATTCCCACCAGAGAAATCGGGGCGGGCGTGGGGGAAACTTTAGATCGTAGTTGTCCGCATTTTTAGAATTCGACATGAATAACACACCAAGTCAACCAGCGAGATCTCATTGGCATTAGTCCCCCCCAAGCAGACCACATTACCACTGACGATCACCGATGAGGGATGTCATTGCAATTGGGACCATACTTGACTCGAAACGGGGAGGTGGACCTTGCCTACGGCGAGTCAACATGCTCGTCCATGGAATGCTGAGTTTTCGACCAGCTTCTCCGAGTGTTTGGACATTGCATGCCCGAGTGACAGGGGAAGGATTCAGCCGCGACCAACCCTCACCCGCCCCGATTCCACGTCCGGGCCGCCGAGCGTTCGCACACGGTTCTCAGTTCATCGAGTGAACTTGTCTCTAAATGTGTGAATACGCGTTCGCTCTAATTTAAGCATGCTTGGGGTTGGCTCTTCCGGGGTCTGACTACAGTGTCATGGAAAACACCTAGATTGTACCTCAGACGATTGAAAATGAGCGCAAACATCGTGATCATCACGGTCTTGCCCCCACCGGAACGAAGCTATCAGGCAACTTCGTCACAGCATTAATCTGATAATCCCGCGGGGTGTGGGGGCAGAGAACTCGAAGAACTTCGCGTACGGGTTCCTCCCCCACTCCCGTAGGGAACAAAAACACGTTGCTTTCGCGGATCGCGTCACAAGTGATGGAATGGTTATACAGGGGGTCAGGCGCGTCGTGATTGGGGTAGAGGGTGATCTGTGATGATGACTGCACGAGACCGCGACTGCTCACAAATCCGGGACACCTGAAAATTGGCCCAACAAATGGCGAACTACATTGACATGGGCAATTAGAAAGACCATGCAATGCGCGTGAAATACAATGCAGTGAGAAAAGTACAACATCGTGGATCTAGTTCTTTCGACGGTATGAGCTGCCTGTAGGAAGAGGTAAGAAGTCTGCATGGTTCTCGGG
>Ga0307517_10000119_pt1 | contig 117607 bp, 73 predicted proteins | sample 23_EM_MG_FD_194515 | JGI IMG/M metagenome (GOLD analysis project Ga0307517, IMG submission 194515) | Populus trichocarpa ectomycorrhiza microbial communities from riparian zone in the Pacific Northwest, United States - 23_EM | ecosystem: Host-associated > Plants > Roots > Unclassified | place... | reverse complement strand
CCGAGACGAGGGCAAGACGGAGCAATACCCTCCTCCAGACACGTAAGGAAAAACAAGTATAGAAACAGAAACAGAGAAAGACACAAACCCTTCGGCGGGCCCCCCAAGACAAAAGAAATGATCTTACAGCACCAGGCGCCGACAGAGAGGAAGGATAAAACTACTATTGCCGGATGCCTGAACAATAACCCCTAGCCAACTCGGCTGCGGGGAAGGCGTTCGACACGGGCGGAGAGCCCGTTGTATCGGCGACGCTTCGGACTTTAGCATGGGCCAAGGAGGTAGTGCTATACCATGACCCAGCGTAACCTACACGCGAGGTGTGCGACCGTAGAGTAAATCGCGGGAGTGGGAGGAGGACGAGGGGAGTCACCCAGCGAGGAGAGCCACTCAGCAGTGGAGGTGCCAGCTATCGTGAGGGGCAGTAGGGTGCCAGCCGCGGAGGCAGTAAGGTGCCAGCTAAGGAGGGGTGTAGCACTACGGTGCAAGCGGATCTAACGCGTGGGAAGCGGGAGAGGGAAGGCTCGCCAAAGACCGAGAAGTACGAACGCGGAGGACCGAAACAGGGTCACGACTTTTCGAAGCCGACTGTACCAACCGAGCAACTCAGGAGAGAGTGCAATACCAGAGAGCAGGGCCACCAGTGCAACTACTTCACCGATAGCCCGAGACTAGCGACCGCGTGTTGACGAGGAAAAGAAGCTTGCCGACCGTGCAAAACGCTAAGCGAGACGCGTCGCGAAGTGCGGGGTAAAGGGTAGGAGCGTCAACGCGAACGAAGACGAACGGAACCAGAAAGGAATCCATAACCCCTGAGAGGGGAGGCCAAAGGCCCCAGAGAGAGGAAGGAGATGAAGGCGTGATAAACCCCCGAGCAGTTGCCACGGACGGGGTAGATCAGAGGCGGAGGACACTCTCACGATGATTTCCCATGGTGTTGAGATTTCAAACGCTGCAAAGAAATAGGGGGCGGAGCCCCCTTATATAGAAGGAAATCGTAGCACAGCCTTTGCCGCCCGACTCATACCCCAGTATGAGTCGCATATCCGTGTAACCAAGGAAATAATACAATTTGTCGTAAACCTTACAAAGGAAATCCCTCATAGCAACCATGTAAGAAAAGAAGGAACACCAAAGTTATCCCAACACGTATATCATCAGGGGACCGTGATAAGAGTAAGAGGCGTGAAATTCAGGGTCTCTGGCATGCCCCGAGGGGGCCAGAGGAAATCGAGGACCCGGCACGAAGCCAGGAGAGCATGGGAGGAAACACGCACACAAGTTGCGTGAACCAAAGCGGGGGAGAAAATACAAAAACCGCAGGAAGGCGCGAACCAAGCGAACCGTAAGCAGAGGGGGATCAGGCGTGTGCGTGTCCGAACGGTCGCTCCGAGGAGAGGAAGGCACAAAAACCAACCCATACGACCAACCGTCTCCCAGCCGGCAGACCCAGGGCCGAACAGCGCGACGAGAGGACGAAACCAAAGCGGTAAAGTAACGTGGAGTGGCAGTAAGTGCCAGGTCGGGGCCGTATCAATAGGCAAACAAAAGAGAGCGGGCCCGGGGCATGAATACACATGAACCACCCAGGTAAGAATAAAGACTTGAAGCCATCGTGAGAATCAGCAACAAGGGCGTTGATTGGGTGAACCCCCCTGCACACCCCCCCGGCTCCGGCAAGACAAGAAGTCGTGAAAAAGGGATAGCGAGGTGCGACTGTATATTTTCTTTGCCAAGAAATACTCCTTGCTCACAACTGGGCTACTAGAAGACAAAGCAGGCTGAAAGGAGAATCAAGGGTAGTGGTGAATCCTGATGTGCGATGGTGTTGAGGTTTAAGTCAGGATGCATGGGAGGCAGGGTTGCTTGGTTGCATGTGTCCGGACGGCACCCAGTGTAGGAAAGGGTTTCCAGACGCACCAGACGGAACCAGATGTGGCGCATAAGTACAGGACGCACAGGACGCACAGGACGCAGAGTCCAGGCCAGGAGAGTCAGGACGCAACACTACTGTATCAGATGCAGCCCACCTTTTTGCTGATGTATCTGAAGAGATAGTACCTCGCACGAACCACCCAAGACAAGCAAGCCAGTTCCGTACTATCTGAAGAGATAGTACATTCCTACACCTTGGTGCAGAAAAGCGAGACTCACTTACGCAGGAGAAGATAGTCGTTGCCTGTTGCACACGCCCTCAAGAATAGGATTGTTACAATGATGAGAGATGGCAATTGGAAGAGGAGGAGCTACAGGCACAGCAGAGAGAGGAGCAACATTTTGAAGCACAGGAGGTGGATGAGCCATTAGGCTTGGAGAGCAAAAGACTTGCAGGTACCGAATGGCAAAACAGAATGCGTGGTCATTTTAATTTACTTCAAAGTTGAAATTAATCAAATTACATAACACTTCACAATTTTTAAAAACAAAGACCAAAAAAATAACAAAAAATAAACAAGAAAATAGAAGGAAAAGTATATAAGAAATTGTACTACAAAAAGGGAAAAAAGAAACAGGGGCAATAATAAGAAAGGGTAGAAAAAAAGAAACTTAGATAAAAGAACAAATCCAGAAAGGAATAAATAAATAAATAACCAAGTAATTAAAAAGGAAAAATATAAGAAAAAAATAGGAGGAAAGAGAAAACAAAGAAGGAAAGTGAGAAAGGTGAAAAAGAAGAACAGAAATAAGAATAAAATAAGAATAAAGTAAAGAAGAAACGAAGTATAAGAGAAGAAAATAAAATAATAAAATAGTAGAATAAACAAAGTTGAGGGACTAGAAGTAGAAAAAAAAAGAAAAAAAAAAGGATAGAGAGGATAGAAGAAGAAATGAAAAACAATATAAAATTTAATGAAATAAATTAGAATATAGGAAAATCATCAGAGTTTGATTCTGTACCTGGACGATGCTGAGTATTGGCCGTCATTGAAGAACGCAACTGAAGGAATAAGAGTTCTGTCTTTTGTTGCTCAGCTTTTGCTTTCTCTTTCTCCAGGGCTAATTTTTCTCTCTCTAACTGCAACTCTTCTCGTCGAAGCTCTCCTTGCTGGACAATATGACGATTGAGAAACTCAAACTTTTTTTCTTCTCCTTCTATCTTTGCTGAAGCGAGAATTGAAACAGCATCAACAAGTGCCCCACCACTACCTTTTTTCTTTTTGGAATTCCTCCCTCCGCCTCCATGTTGCTAATTGTTAGGCACATGAGAAAAGCGTAGCCTTTCCACCTATTTTTGTATACCCTGGGGTTACCCTACCTTCACTCTGTGAAGCTAACACCCTCCTCTGGCCCCGGCGTTGGGACAGCGCGACAACACCTGACGGCGTAGCAGTTGCGTCCCAACACCAAAGGACACTATCATTAAAACTTATCTTATAACACCATATACGTCGCGGCCGTCCGTCCGACCGGATGCTGTTCGCAGGATATATGAGAGGGGACCTTTGGCGAGCTTATGCAAGTGTCCCGGGCGAAATCGGTCGACGTCGCATAAGGTTACAGACATACCGGTGCGGCACAAGAAACTGTGTCACTAAAGTAACGGGACGTTTTCGTCGTGTCTACTCTAAAAATGAAATAAGAGTATGACCGCACCCACACCAATGGTATAGTACCATATAGGATCATTCGGTAAGGAAGGACTATGAGGGAATTGTACCATTAGTACGATCCTGACTGAGAGTCTGACCAAGGCCTAAGCGCAGGAAGCAAGAGTGATATCTGCTACTGCGATAGGTCCGATTACGAAGTTGGCCACTTCGTTCGTCCGATGATGAGGACACTGTCTACCATGCAGACAGGTTTCAGTTCCTCCTGACGGAAGAAGGATTGTGAAATCTGACTGGAACGTGGTGCCACCCCAGAGAAATCAAGAGCTCTCCAGTCCGGAAGTCAATGGTGGGGCGATATTATTCAGGGTCGAAAGGTGTTCACACTATAGGAAATGTTCGGAATGGTTAGCAGGTACTTAGTTAGTATGGTAGTTACTTGTAGGCCGCGCACTCTATCGACGCGGGATATAAATATCGAAGTGCCTCCCGAGCTTTACTAGAAATCATCACGCTCCGGAGAAGAGACCTTATCAATATAATAAGTTATTACAAGAAAAATCTTTATCACTATTTTACGCACGTTTATATTGAGCCTTCCTAGACACATCTCCGTCTACGATAAAGTACCCTGGTCTTACCCATCTCGCTTGCTCTTAGAGATCTGGTACCACCTAACAGTAATCCTCTTCCTCTTCCTCCTCCAATAATCTGGGAAAACCTTGCTTTAGTCGTGATCTTATCGATGATGAGATATTGGATTCTGTTGCTCGTTGCTCACCCCTCGTCATTGATGGTGGATAATGCTCCCCTTCTTCCCTTCTGCTTCTTTCTTGTCCTACAGATTCTCTTGGTTCAGTAGAACCTCCTCCTATCCTCCTATTCCTTTCGTGCGGTATGTTATCCCAGCTTCCCTCTCGATTCTCTTCTCCCTCTCTACCATCTCTTATTTCTCCCAACTCACTTCCTCCCACTAACAACTCATTCTCCCACGCTCGTCCTTCTTCCGCTCCCTCGCCCCTCAGACCATCCGCATACAAGACCACTCCTCCCGTCATTCTTTCTTCTTCGCTTGTCCCCTCTTCTCCCCCTCTTACTTCCCCTTCTCTCATTCGTTTTTCTTGACCCCTCCCTTCCTCCCCTTCACCCTCCCTCTCGTTTGCTTCTTCTTCTTCTTGTCGCTCTTCACCTTGCCTTCTACTTCCTCCCATCGCTGCAAGTAGCCCTTCAACCATGGCTGTAGCTTCTGGTTACTGACACCAGAATCATAACGAACCGGTGGTCGAATGCTGGGATGATCGCCAAAGATTTCTTCAAGATGGAAGAAAAATGGGCAGTGTGAAAGCAGTTTGTCTAAAAAATAACAATTTATTAGCTATTCCTTTTCCATTGTACATATTTTATTCTATTTGTTTATTTTCTTTGTTTATTTCTTATTTTTTTTTTCTTTTGCATGTACTCTTTTTTTCTTCCTTTTATAAATTCATTCTATAATTATATAATTTTAATTTTAATAATAAAGCACATACCTCGAAGTGTTTTCTTCCCTTCATCCAAGTCGTTCACAGTCAGGCCCCATCCAGATTGGCCATTCAGTTTCACTGCTTCACGGTAGGATTTAACCAGGTTGTCATATTTATAACCAACCTTGATCTCAGGCTTTGTCCGTATCTTGGCTGCAATTTCTTTGATTATCTGCCTTTTTGAAATCCCAGAACCTTTTTTCGTTTTCCTGAAATTTTCCGGTTCTTCAAGCCACTCGATTAAAGCCTCTGTTTCGCTGATTGTCCATATCAAATGTGTGGTCGATATTTGTGACATGATCGCTTGCTGCTTTGCCTGCTGTGTATGATCAGTGTGGGTTGTATTGGGCTTTCGTCATCACCCTTCCTCATTAAAATATTTTCTAGCCAAGATACACTAACTTTTACTCTAGATTACGTACATCTCATTGGGGTTCTCAAATATCCTACTGAAAATTCCTCAATACAATTGGCTATTTGTGCAACGTACCCTAAGCTTAGATCCCGCTCTTACTTTTACTCAAAAGCTCGTATTTTAACTTTGAATACCCCTAGTATGTTAAGGCTTTACTTGAGTATGGTGCGTGATGATGAAGGCTCGTTTATTTTTTATTCTTTTTTCACCTCCCATCTACGGCCACTCACCTGTTTCCGATATTGTGAGAGAGTCCTCTCCCCTTACCAATACTAAAACCATCGTAACGCTCCGCTCCTCCTATCTCGCTTCCAGCATCATAATTAGCACATGGCACTTTCGCCGTTAGATTTACCATCTGCCGCCCCTACCCACTCGTAGTTTCTGCAGGTGCATGCTGCTCGGAAAGTCGTCTAGAAGCCTTTTCTGCTAGTTTCGGAAGCTCAGCAAAACGAGAGCCTAAATAGCAAGAAATGGGGCCAAGAACTCACCCTGGAGGCTGGCTCACTATCACATCCACCATACCGGTAGGTGTGGTAAAGTGCCGTGCACAAAACCATCAGGTAGGTCCTAAAAGCGGGGGTGGACACTAATATTGTCTGTTAAGGTGCCATTAATCATAGAATACTAGCGGTGAGAATAAGTCCTGAGATAAGAGATAACGGGCGCGAGCTCAGCCCCAGCAAAGTTCAACCACCCTGATAGCCACAATAATGATTACAAATACAAACATAACTATAATGACTACCGGTATTAATACTATGGCCTGAATAAATTTGTTCTCTCTCCTTCTCTCTAAGAGCATGGGATCTGGTACTAAGATCTATGGTATTGACTTGGGTTGTTGTTATGGTTGAGCGTTGGGGGGATTGTAGTTGGGCCTGTTGTCTCTGGACTCATTCTCGCCGCGAGTATATGGGGCTCTCTTTCCTCTACCGGCACTTTCCGAGCCCCGCTTTTCGTCATCCCATTTAGAAAGGTGGCTATGAGCAAAACGACAAGCGAACTCTGACAATCGGCAGTGCTGGTGTCAATCGCGTTCCAGGAAATCTAAATTTGGTCTTTTTCCTCTCTGAAGGGTAACCTAAATCTCAAGCGCAGGGCGTACGAGTACTCGAGTACAGTTGCTCATGGCTATCTAGTGAATAACAAAAAACAGGGCCTATCTCTTGGACTGCTGAAATGGTGGAAAATTTTCTGCCACCCCTCTGAGTGTCTGAGACACAGGTTAATAAGCAACTTTTGTTAATTACTAGAAATTCGCAGGTGTGCAAACCCCAGACTGCAGCCAATTTTAGTACCATGATTGTACTTACGCACATCATCACTGGGGAATACTGAGAAATCATCGTGGTAATCTCTGTCTCAGACACTGAGACGGGTGGCAGAAAATTTTCCACCGTTTCAGCAGTCCAAGAGATAGCAGTTAGGGGTGGTTACAAAATGATGAGGGTAGGAAATAGCCACTGCGCAGGAATAACAAAAACAGCACATTTTACGCACAAATCAGAAAAGTAGTGAGCGCAGCACTTCGGTGTCCAACGCTTCGACGTCCAGGCTTCAAAGTACTGTTGCAGGATGAATCGACCAAATAGGTAGACAATCCGGAGGTTTGCAGAGTATAGATTCACAATTGCCCTGATCCACCGAACTCAACTTCCACTTAATTCCTTAGGAAACTCCGCCCCCTAACCCAGAGCTCCAGCCTCGAACTCAGAACTCTAGGAGGGCGATGACTAGATAGAAAATTTTCTTCCTTATTTGCTTATTCCTTATCGCCAAAATCATTTATATGTAACTTCTTCTTTACTACCCCTGTTCATCCCTCACCTCCCGTTCAATAATAGGGGTTTTTTTTTCTTTCACTATAGCAAACAAAATCTAATGGGGCCCGGATTTTCCGGCTCTTTGCGGAGCCATGGATCCACTATGTCCTGGTTCACTATCCCTTAGTCCGTCGGGTGTGCGCACAAGAGATCTGGTTAAGAAAATGACGGAATCTGGAACGAAAATCTCCATAATTGGAAAAGGATTAATTGCATTTAGAAAGTCACCCCCCACAATAGGAAACAAATTACTTGGCGCTTCAAACTAAGACATACGCCAGTAACGCCACCGATTTCTTGTGCGCATCAACGGACTACTCGAGTAAGGGAATGCAAGTAAATGGCATTTTCGACACACACATCGAATGCACGTTAGCCCTGTCCCTCAAACTAGGTTCCAAGGCTAATCCAAGAGAACAATGGTAAACCCACCCCTACCGAGAACTCTCTAAGCCCCACTACTCACCCGGATTGGACTAGCGCATGCTTCCTTGTGCTACGAAAGAGCCTTATAAATTATCACCCTCTTTCTCCAGGTCCTAGAGATGCAGATTCTCACTTCGCACGATCCCCCTCTAACCATCACAAAAAAAGTCAAAATCAGATAATAGACGATGGAGCAGACGTCGTCGGGATGGCCTCAGGCCATCGGTCGTATTGGCACACGCAACATTACCGACTCGTTCAACACTATTGTCAACATTGCCCCAGAAATAGACGAGCAGCATCAAATTCGGCAGTGGCTATCACCACTTGAGCCGCAGTATCGGCACCAAGGTGTGCGGACTGACCGACTCAATGGCGTAGGACAATGGGTACTAGAAACTAGCGACTTCAGAAGGTGGAGTGATGCAGAAGGTGATTGTGTTGAGCCAGTGCTGTTCTGTTACGGGAATCCGGGTGTGGGGAAAACTTATATCAGGTAGGAGTGGGTCTAGAGTCAACGCAGATGCCGCTAACAATCAGCAAATAGTTCCCTAGTTATTGATAGTCTACGTGATCAGGGGGGAGGGAAAGATACGGTGGTCGGAGGAGTGTACTGCGATTTCCATGCCCAGCAGGAACAGTCCGCCAGGAATATGTTGGGCGCCATCCTCAAGCAACTAGTCATTAGAGGAGGAATCCCAGAGCAGATAAGGGAGGCTTTTCAGAAGGCCAAAAATGAGTTTGGTGGCCGCAGTCCTCCCCTTCCCGACATGGTAGATATTCTGAAGAGGACTATCACATCGCTGCCGCGGGTATTTATATGCATTGACGCCTTAGACGAATGCCCACAGCAGCACCGGCGTGACCTCCTAGGGTCACTACGAGAAATTGTCGCAGTGTCCCCAAATATACGGGTATTCCTTACTGCCAGGCCCAATATCGACCACGAAATCGTGAGATATTTTATCCAGGTGGTTAGGATACCTCTCAGTCCTACCCATGCCGATATTAAGAGCTATCTAAAAATGAGGCTGGACATGGACCCTGATCCTGACGCAATGGACGCCAAACTACTAACGGATATTATGAGAATCATCCCGGAGAAGATCTCGGAAAGGTAAGCAAGAACAAATACCTTCCCAATACAAGTTAGAGGCTAACGATGGCGTCTAGTTTTCTTCTCGTTTCTCTAAATATGGATGCAATCATGGGCGAGCCTGTTCTCCATCAGAGAAGAAGGAAGCTTGAAGAGATGACCAGAGGGAAGGGTCTCAGAGAGGCTTATGCCGCAACCTTGTCACGAATTAAGGCGCAGTCGGGAGGAAGATCAAGGCTAGGCATGCAAGCTCTAATGTGGGTATCGCATGCGGAGCGGCCACTACAAGTTGATGAGTTATGCCATGCCCTGGGGGTAGAAGAAGGATCCACCTCTTTGGATACCAATAATATTCCTACGATCAGAACACTACTAGCATGCTCGCTAGGGCTCATCACAGTCGAGCAGTCCTCCTCTACCGCCCATCTTGTCCACTACACTCTTCATGAGTACCTCTCCCATAACCCCGACTTGTTTCCTAAGCCCCACTCGATGATTGCTGAGGCTTGTTTAACTTACCTCAATTTTCCTCATGTGAGGGGTTTTTCACCTGTCCTTTCATCTCCCCCACCAACCGCCCCTTTGGTCGAATATGCTTCTTGTTACTGGGGCACACATGCTAGGCGCGAAACCACGGAAAGTGTAAAAACTCTTGCATTGAAAATACTCGATGGATACGATAAGCACATATCTTCGAAGCTACTGTTATTGCGCGGAGTGAGCCTTTGGAACCCGCCCTTTGATTGGGAAGGCATCCCGAGGGGATTTACAGGTCTCCATGGTGCCGCATACCTCGGATGTCTCGAAATAACAACTGCATTGTTGGAGTCGGGTAGATGGGACGTACAGGCAACCGATTTCAATGGTAACACGGCAATCGCCTGGGCTGCTAGGAGGGGGCACGAAGGGGTGGTGAGGGTACTGCTGGAACAGAGGGACGTCAATCCCGACAAAGGGGATAGATGGAGTCAAACACCCCTCTCTTGGGCCGCCGAGAATGGGCACGAAGGTGTCGTGAGGACGCTGTTAGGACGGAACGACGTCAATCCTAACGCAGCTGACGAGTATGGCCGAACGCCGCTCTCTGGTGCAGCCATTAATGGGCACGGGATGGTCGTGAGGAGACTTCTAGAGCGGGAGGATGTCAATCCCGACAAGCCGGATGAATCGGGCCGAACACCCCTCTCGCGGGCAGCCCAGAATGGGCATGAGGGGGTCGTGAATATGCTGCTCGGGCAGGGGTACGTTGACCCTAACAAGCCCGATACAGAAGACGGCCGAACGCCGCTCTCTTTTGCCGCGGAGAATGGGCATGTGGGGGTCGTCAAGATGTTGCTCGGGCGAGCGGGTGTCGACCCTGACACGGCTGACACTGAGTATGGCCAGACGCCGCTCTCGTTTGCTGCCGCCAATGGGCATGAGGGTGTGGTAAGGTTGCTGCTGGAACGGTACGACGTCAATTCCGATAGAGCAGATAACTGGAACTTAACACCACTCTCGCGGGCTGCCAGATATGGACATGAGGGAATAATAAGGCTGCTGCAGGAGCCGCGGATTTGATTCCGAAAACGTACGGCGGGCAGGTAATTGAAAGGCTCTTATCCCCTGAGCCGTCTGCAGTATCAGGACCTCCCCCCCCCCAAAGGACCGGTAGATTTTGGCATCCAAGAATAATCCCCGGCACCCCCCCCCTCCCCCACCTGCCAAACATACCCTCCACCAGAACACGCCAAGTGAAACAAAATACTACGCCCGCCCCAGCCAGTTCTCTGCACAAGGATCGGCAAGTTACTGCTGATGTCAGGCTTTTGGAACATTTGCCCGGAATCTCTTATTATCCTTCTGGTCCCCCAAATCACCTTAACCCTTGTTGTCTGGCTTTTTGTTAACTAATCTTTTCATACCCGCGCCCTGTTAGCAGGCTGCTACAATTTCTTCTCTATATATACACCCCTCCTATTTTCCTTTTGTCTATGTGCCAATTGTTGACTTCGTATATACTTGTGTTATTCAATAACTCTGAAAGTAACTAGATTGTATTATAAGAGCGGTAGATAGAGACTTCGTGTATATAGAGACATGAATTACCCTCGACACATTTACTATAAACATGAGAACGAGCGCACTGCAGGCATCAACGGAGCAAAATTCATGGCAGATGACTGATAGAGTTTGGATTATTATTTTTCCCACCCCTTTCTCCTCCCCTTTTCTTCCACCAACCCGGCGATCTCAAGCGGCCAGTCCGGCAGTGGTTTTAAAAAGCCTGTGTTAGTCCAGTGGAAACAACCTGCGGCTGCCAAAGCCCGGCGGCGCCCAGGCAACAGCCAGGCCAAACCCGCCAGGTTATTCAAAATTTCATTTTGGACTGCATGGCCTTCAGATGCTCAGGTAGTCTGCAGATATCTGTGAACGACCCGCAGGCTTTTCACGGAGAATGGCTTAGAATTAAACGAAATAAGCGCAAATACGGCACCAAAAGAGCAATAGTGGGAGAGAGGATAATGATAGCGAGCAACTAGAGGTATATTCGTAGATGAGTTACTTGCTAAACTGACGGTAATGACAGGAGTATATATGAAAGGCAAAACACCATTCTCAGTCTTCCAACCATCACCACACATTTCCACTTCGTTCCGCAAATGCTCCTTATCGCCTTGTCTATCCTTCAAAGAAACAAATGAAATAAACACTCTGTTATCCCTGAACAAAAGAAATGTATGACAAAAGAAAACTTCCTTCATTCCCGTAGCCTCCATGCTTTCCATTTGTCCTATCCATCCGTCAATGAAAACATCTTTCTTAATCTCCGTTCTTTGATGAAACAAAAGAAACCAACATGCCGAGCAGCTTTTCCAACAAGAATAAGAATAAAACAAGAAGCCCGCTCCCGCCAAGGTTAAGTCCCGAGACAGCAGGTGCAACTACGACCCTCCGCAAAATTCAACCCTCATGAGAACCATTTTAGACTTCGACGGCTGTTGAAAATCTTGGTTGCGGAGGTAATGATTTACGGTGAGGATTTTACGCAGTGGACTAAAACCGCTTAGGTGGAGATGAGAATCATGATTGATTGATGACAACTTGGTGGAAGGAAAGACTTAAGGAAAGTTGCGTACAGGAAGGAAGGTGTGTCGCGAGGAGAAGGTAAGAAGGAAGGAAAAACAAGTGGGGTGAAAACATTTTCAGAGCTTGCGCGTCCTTTGGCTAGTGTGTACGTATGCCCCTGCGGCCACAGAGAGCAGGCACATCCCGCACCAAGCGCGGCCATCAACTGCTATTTCCAACAACGGCGAAAAAATACACTGCGAGTGACGAGCGGTGAAAAGAGGCGAAACGCCAAGCAACCCACAACGAAAACGATCGCACACTCAGGGGCGGGGAAACACCTTTCACTAACAACCTCAGGCTCATGCTCAATGACGACTCCATCGACTGACTGACTAACTAAGGGCGATCATAGTAGTATATATCAATCACAAGGACATCATATCCCTCTATGAGCCACAGTCCTACTCCATGTGAGTCCCCTTTCCCCATCATTACTCCCGGGCAGACAAAAGGAAAACAAACTATCCCACTGTCGCCGGGCTTCCAGCCTCTCACGCTGGCCCTACCATGCTTCCGTTTCTCTCTCAGCTTTTCTCCCAGCTTTCCCGAAAGCCGCACGATCCCAAAACTATCGCGCATTTCTGCATGTGAAATGCTTTCCACAAACACGCCCGAAGCCGAAAAATATACCCGAATCCTCAGCGCATTTCCAAAGTCAAACAAGTGCGTCCCCGACGGCTATCTAAACAGCAAAAGAGGTATCGGGAGAGTATGACGAGCAGCACCAGTTCCAACAAACCATAGCTAGGATTACCATCGAAACCACAACTAGGATGACTATCAACTCTGAGACCTGTATATTTGTCTTCCTCCCTCTAGTGACATGGGATCTGAGAATTGAACCTTTCATTTTGGTTGTGGCATCGGCTTGAGTGGCTGTGGAATTGCATGCAATTGCTGCGTGCTGAGGAAAATTGCGGTTGAGCCCGCCATCTGAAGACTTAATCTCGCCGGGAGTAGGGTGCTACAGATTTCGCCTAAGATATATCAATGTCATGAATTGACCTATAACCACTATCTTCATATCCGCACTACGCAACCACGACCCTACCTCTAGTCCCTTTGTACAATTCTGTTGATGACCCTTCCACCACTTCCGGTAGATTAATATTAGCAGAGATACTTTCTCTACCCAATTTCTTCACCAGATTTTGACCTTTTGGATTTGTGTGTATGACGTTAGTCACCGTAGAAGTCCAAAAACTGGAGGCAAGATGGCTATGGTTGAGAGGGCCAGCTGAAGAAATAATGGTATAATACTGGTATTCAACCATACAAACCGAACCCCCACCCCACAATCGAAGTTAGATTCTATCCACCACATCAACAAAACATGGCTTGCTCTACTAGTAGTAGAAGCTGTTGTGTTTATAGCTTGAAAGAAAAGATCTCTCCTGTGCTTATGTCCCCGGATCGAAGCAGTCCTCCTCTTGGTGAGTTGTAAACAAATCACAAAATGTGATTTCGATCTATTGGTGTAGGCACTCGGAAGCAATATTAACGGCATTGGACAGATGGCAAAGATAGGAATTGAAATTAGTGATACGAGTAAGAAACCTTGTCCCTGCTAAATGGAGATATCCCAGCACCAGACCGACTAGTATTGACATTCTTGCTATAGAGTGCAAGCTTCCAGCTCGTTCACATTGTAACCAGAATGAAGAATGGTCGAAGGCCAGATGGTTTTTGGAGCTCAGTGACGAAAGCATCCTGTGTGTTTTAGGAAAATGTGCACCTCCGGGGCCAAAATTGTGTGCTGGTAAGCTCTGAGAGGCGTCCGCAAATGATTCATAAGTAACCACTCCACTTAGACGTTGTGATGTCAAGCGGTGCCTTCTTTCACAGCTACTAAAACGCTCTCCTCAAAAGAACCCCGACCGGAGGATAGGTGGCACAATTGTAACCCATGATATTCCGCAACAGAAAGCATGGAAAGGTGGAGGCTCAACATGGCTCAGTCACAGTTGTTGGATTTTCGGAAACAATTGGAAACCGGTGAGGCTTACTGACAATAAAGTTTCGGTTTGTTTCCGGCCCTATACTGGAGCGCAAGTGTTTGCTCATATATTTCATGAAGTATAGGGCTTCGAAAGAAACGAGTGATAATTAATGATGAAACGTAGGTGGTAAGCAGAAATATGGTTTTGGGAGCGGGGTTGTGAAATCCCGTATTCAGTTTTTTTCATCGGCAGTGTTCTCAGCGGTCTGGGGCTACAGCAGAGCGAGACGGCAAAATACCGTCGGTTCCCGTCCTGGGAGCCAAAGTGTTGAGAACTATCGGGTGCAGAAGAGGGCAAGCGAGTAGTTCCACAGGTTCAAAGGCAAAGTGGTCACCGGAGAAAGCAAAAGACTTGTTGATACTTATTGAACAAGAAGACTGTTAAGAGAGAAAAAGAAGAAGAAAGAAGAAAGAGAAAGAGAAGCGAGGATTTAAGAGGGAACAGGGGGGGGTGACGTAAGTGGTCACGAGGTGTCACTCGTAACTACAGCAACGGATGAGAGGAGAGCGCACCTATAACTACAGTTTCCAGCACAAAGGACGGGGTCAATGTGAAGGACCCGGGCCGAGGGAGGTGAGGCAAAATACGATAGGGGATTTCTGGGGACCTCCGGGGACTGAAAGGGATGCAGGGCCTACTTTCCAGAAAATGGACTAGAATATACAAGATCAGCAGGAAAAATACGCTGGCATTGTGCCCACATTAAGGGCTTATTCCATGTTCCTTATCATATATTAGCGTTCTGATTCGTATGATAGTAGAACGGGGATTTTCTCTCGTTGGTTTGAAAATTATTAAACAATTTGAGCACTAAATCTATGCCCATCAAAAGGTCGGTGGTTACATTTTCTGACTCAGGAATGTGATTGGGAGCTTGCGTGAGGCACATAAGATTTGGAAAGGAGGGCCTAATAGCACTTGGGCATGGTGAAGTCTTACTTGAGAGTGAGTTTTAAAAAAACATGCCCAGAAGGGTACATATCCTGCAAGAATAGTATCCCTAAACGTTCGGTGACGGTGGGGTTATAGCCCTTTGCACTGGGCCGCAGGGCGAGTTTCGGGAAACCTTCAGGACGGGCGGTCTGCCCCGTTGAGGATATTGTTTATCGGAAGTCCATATGGGGGGGTTATATAACTTACCGGCATGGAGAAAAATTATATATAATAATACATTCACATCCCCGGCAAGTCCCAACACCTAAAAAATGTGAACATATTTTTGTCCTCTAGCGGATATCCCTGCAGGAAAGGACTGGCCGGGGGCACAATGGCAAGTAGGTGCTTGGCCATCTTATCACTTCTCCTTATGGGCTCCAGTGTTGGAATTTTGCTGCTCACCACATTCAGATTCCTCGAAGGAAAATAACTACTACGAGGACGACATCTTATCGAAAGGCTAGTAGAACGAACTAGTTCCAGACAACCATTGTTTGATACCTACCGCAGAACTGTTAGCTTCATACAGATCATACACAACCCTGCATACCTAGTTCATCACGGATCAACAACCACGAAACACCTTAAGTAAAAGGTGCGACAACACCCAAACACACTATCATCACGACAACCAGCACAACGCCTGTGATACCAAACACAACATCCCTTGGTCTATCATGATACCAACAGCAATGCGCCTTCCCCGACTCTCGGTAAACTAGATTTCACCTCGGTTATGAGTCGGAGGAGATTCGGCAAAGATGTGTAGTGGAGGAAATGTGAGGAGAAAATCGGCACACGCAGGTCATACGTCCGAAAGGGAGCTTGTACCTCGAGGAGGATAAAAGGACTCATGTTTTCCCTTTGTTCGTTGTTTTGACCATCCATCAGACATTCGATCCCCTCTTCGTTCTACCCTCTGTACACAGAGTATCAGTCTCTCGTTTCTTTATTCTTTATTTGGATTTGTTTTCTTGTCACCTTACTTGTTCGTATCAATAAAAGTCTTTGGTTCTCCCATCATCAGTGATCGAATCCGCTGTGCACCAATCCATTTTGTTGAAAATCCAGGAGGGGCTACCCCTCTCCAAATCATCCCCGGTATGACACCACCTCAATTTTATAGCAGTTCTTAGCTCAGCCGTTATGTCTGGTGGTTTGTGAAAAGGCGACAGGCTATCATCATTTTCTCACTCTTAGGCGTTATTCATAGACAAAATACACTCCTTTGACAGTTACTTGGCAAGGGTATGTTGGTTCGGGTATGTTTTGTGTTCTGCACAGTACCACACGCAGCTTTAAGAATTATTGTTTTATACGAGCAAGCGATGCTTTCTTTCCCACGGTCAGTAGCACCACCATTTTCAGAGCTGGATGCCATAATCCCTACTTCAGTCTTGATTATTTTTTACTTCCACTACCAGCTTCAACTATTTTCTCAGCTCTTTGGGCCCCCGGATCCTTGTCAATAAATACTCCTGCCCGGGGGACCGCATAAAGTATTTCGGGAGAATTGACGCCGGGATTCACGAGTTCAACTGTAAGGCGGATACCATGGCGCTAGTTCGTCTGAATATGCTATGAATCACCCAGTGAGCAAACTTATCCTTCCAATAGCATGGTGAGACTAGTACTCAGCTGTGATGGTTGTTGAGAGTTAGGTTACTAGGGGAATGCGGAATTTTAGATTGTTTGGCCGGGAATAGAAGGATTTGGTAACCAAAAATTACCAAGCTTTTAAGATATTGTGGGAGCAAAACGTCACAGGTTAAGGCTCAGACAGCGGGAGTGCTAAGCGAGCTGAGGGGAAGGACCCTTAGCGAAGCCCGGCAAATACCGGCAGCTAGTTAGCTTCCCTGCATATGATACCTCGGGTAAGACCCAGAGGATGTCAACGATCCTGGTACCGTATCTATAGAGATTGTTTCGAGGGGTGGACAAGTGTCTTGAGTATGATACTGTAGTGATGACGGCAATCATACTACTAGTGTTAGGAGAGGAGCAAAACCTCAAGAGTAGGTTATGGTAAATAGGGTTCTCCATTTTTCCAACAACTATTTAACGGCTCTAAAACTTTATTTACTTGGTAACATCTAGTGCGGGATGCTGTCGGATCTAGACGGGAGCAAACCTCTATCAAATTAAACTGCCAGCCCCAGAGGTGGGCTCGGGGAAGAAATATGACAAAGCACGAACAAGGGAGGTAGTACTGTACGGTACTCTTTTGGCCATCCTAGGGAGTAATATTTAACTGTTATACTGTCAGAACTTTTGGTAATATTCACGAAATCTCTCCAATTCGCTTATTGCCATCGTAAATCAGGTTGTTGCGATAATTCTGAATAGACACCATCTTCCATAGCTGCCGAACGCACCTACGGTAATCTCATGGCTGACAGGGTCGGGTCTGGCAGGTGGGCTAATTTGTGGCTGTGCTTATTTAGCCTCAGGTAGCTGGCCACACATTAATCTCAGCGTCCATTCTCGAGCATATCATAGCACAAAGCGCAAGCTTATGTAATGAATCCATTCAGCCCCAAAAGCACCAAGATATCGTTCCCGAGGGCGTTAAGGTGCGGTCATACTCCAACGGATTGTCGCTCGCACATGCAATATTTTTGATTTGGGATCAAGTCGCCTGTTTTCTAATAAACGGAGGGTTAGGGTATTTGTTTACCGGCGCACAAAGCGGAGGTTATTTCCTATGATTTGGGTTCTCAAATAGCAGCTTAAAATAATATGAACTTGAGCTACAGGTATTGCATTTTTTCAATGCTCTAAGCGTATTTAAAATGTGAATTGAGCTACGCATTTCGTTAGATATGGGATAAGAGGAAGCCATTGCTTTCCGGAAAGCAATTCAAGAAACCAAACGGAAATCTAGCTTGTCCGGGTTGTTATCTACCGTGGCAAAGTAAGTTCACATCGGTGGTGGGATACATCTTCGTGTCGAGTATCTGTATGCCTCTTGGGAGTCTCCGCCGACCTCGAGTAACCCGGGCGAACCTAGGTCCAAGTGGCTTAGGAGTAAAACCTCACGGTCGGGCTACGAGCATACGGTACGGTACCGGTATTGTACGTGTAATATCATTCTAGGAGATCTAGTTCAATAGAACATATCTCATAGCGAATTCGGTAGGAGTTATTTTATTTTATTTTTCATGACATGTTAGAGATATATGCAAGCATAACTGTGAAAAAAAAGGCAAAAGTGGCAAGATGTGGATTATTTTTTTAGTTGCCCCTTACTGTAAGGACACTATGACCTACCGTACTTTCCAAGCGGGAACACTGCCTGGATTCTGGGTTGGAGAAATGTCGAGTGTTAGGATAACAAACCAGCTCTTATTTTGACTAGTGGTGAATGCGCTTGAGAAAAGGGGGGTTAGTGCGCTAACATTATTAAAACCTTTGCGTATTCACAGTTGTGTTCGAAGGATAGTATATATGTTACCGACATATGGTAAACGTATGCTGCCCTTGAGGGCCGTACTTTAAATTGCAAGTGTCGGGAGCAATGCAGGTGGATGGCATTTTTCACTCAGATATTTAACCCCAGTGGAGTATTTTTTCGCTCTAAATTCGAAGGCTGAACTGCGAGCAGAATTGTGAGATGAACCAGCCTCCGTCAAGAACTTTTTGAGCACAGCCTATTTAGCTGCGATATACACGTAGGTCGCACCAGTGCATACTTGTGCAACGCCAGAGCCTCGTAAGTTACCCTCCTTCATTCTTCAGGTCCGAGTGGCCAGCTCGGTTCTGAGGGAAGTCGGATTCGCACTGCACACGATCCCCCTCTGACCCCCTAAAAGCCAGAATTCAGACAATAGACTATCACTGATGTCGCTCGGGCACCAGCAGATCACTGGGAATATCAGCTCCTTCAACAATGCTATCAGCAATACCGTCAACATTATAGGGCTGGATGCCGAGGAACACCAAATTATGCAATGGCTATCGCCACTTGAACCACAGCAACGGCACCAAGGCGTGCGGGCCGACCGACTCGGGGGAGTGGGAAATTGGGTACTTGAAACCAGCGAGTTTAGAAAATGGCGTGATGCGGAAGATGGTTGCGTTGAGCGCGTGTTGTTTTGTTCCGGGAATCCGGGTGTGGGGAAAACATATGTTAGGTAGGAAGGACTCATCTCTAGTGAAAGATAGTTCGGATGTGGCTGACAATTAGTAATTAATAGTTCCCTAGTTATTGATAGTCTATGCGATCAGGCTGGGGACGAAAATGTTGCCGTCGTGGGATTATATTGCGATTTCCTTGCCCAACAAGAACAGTCAACCACAAATATGTTGGGCGCTATCCTCAAGCAACTTGCCAGTAGGGAAGGAATCCCGGAGCATATACGGAGGGCTTTCCACAGGGCCAAGAAAGAGTTTGGCGGCCGTAGTCTCCTTCTTCCCGATATGGTAGAAATTCTAAAGAAGACTATTACGTCTCTACGGCGGGTATTTATCTGCATCGATGCATTAGACGAATGCACTCCGAAGCACCGACGGGAGCTCCTTGACTCGCTGGGAGAAGTTGCTCGGGTGTCACCGAACACACGAGTATTCCTTACTGGGAGGCCCCATATCGACGGCGAAATCGGGAAGTGTTTTATTGAGACAGTTAGGATATCGATCAGTTCTACCCATGTGGATGTTAAGAACTATCTGGAGATGAGGTTGGGTGGTGACACTGACCCTCATGTAATGGATGACGAATTACGGGCGGATATTATGAGAATCATCCCGAAGATCTCGGAAATGTAAGCAAGAAGATCAAATACCTTCCCAATACAAGTCCGAAGTATGATTCACTAACGTTGGTGCCTAGTTTCCTCCTCGTTTCTCTAAACATGGACGCAGTTCTGGGCGAGATTACTCTCTATCAAAGAAGAAGGAAGCTTGATGAGATGACCAAAGGGGCGGGTCTCGGAGATGCTTACGCCGCAACCATCTCACGAATCAAGGCCTTGCAAGGAGGTAGATCAAAGCTTGGCATGGATGTTCTAATGTGGGTATCGCATGCGGAGCGGCCGTTACACGTCGACGAGTTATGCCACGCCCTCGGGGTAGAAGAAGGATCTACCGACTTGAATATTCGGAATATTCCTGCAATAGAAACACTGCTGGCATGCTCACTAGGGCTCATCACAGTCGAGAAATCTTCGTCCACAGTCCGGCTTGTCCACTCCACTCTACAAGAGTACCTCTCCCATAACCCTAACTTATTCCTTAAACCCCATTCGGTGATTGCTGAGGTCTGTTTAATTTACCTCAATTTTCGGCACGTGAAGGGCCTTTCACTCTCTCTTCTTTCAGTCCCACCAACCGCCCCTTTCGCCGAATATGCTTCTTGTTACTGGGGCGAACATGCCAAGCGGGAAACAAGTGAAAATGCGGAAGCGCTTGCATTGAAACTGTTCGATGGATACGAAAAGCACATATCTTCGAAGATACTATTACTGCATGGCATGCCCCCTTGGCATCAGCCGTTTGATCGGGAAGGCACCCCTAGAGGATTTACCGGGCTTCACTGTGCCGCATACATCGGGTGTGTGGGGATAGCGGTAGCTTTATTGAAAACAAACAAAGGAGATGTGCGTGCAACTGATTTCAATGGTAAGACCGCACTGGCCTGGGCCGCTGAGAGGGGTCACGAGGGAGTCCTGAGTGTGCTACTGGGCCAGAGCGGCGTCAATCCCGACGGCGCGCATGATTGGATTGCAAAACCGCTCCGGCTGGCTGCCGAGAATGGACGCGAGGGGGTTGTCAGAATACTACTGGAACGGAACGACGTCAACCCCGACAAAGGGGATATATGGGGCCGAACAGCGCTCTGGCTGGCTGTCGTGAATGGGCATGAGGGGGTTGTGAGGATCCTGCTCGAACGCGGCAACGTCGGCCCCGGCGAGGTTAGGCGGAGGGGAGAGACGCTGCTCCATCTGGCTGCTCGCCGCGGGTACGAGGGGATCGCAAAGATGCTGCTAGGACTGGGGGTTAGCTCTAATCAGGTGGACTATAATGGCAAAACCCTGCTCCACTTGGCGGCCGAGTATGGGCATGAGCGGGTTGTGAGTATATTGCTGGAACGGGACGACGTTAATCCCGATATAGCTGATCCCGTATATGGCCGAACACCACTCTGCTGGGCTGCTGAGAGTGGGCACGGGGGTGTCGTGAGGGTGTTACTACAACGGAACGAGGTCAATCCCGACAAAGCGGATAAGTGGAACAGAACACCGCTCCGGCTGGCTGCCGAAAATGGGCACAAGGGGGTCGTGAAGATACTGCAGGAGCGGGGCGACGTCAATCCCAACACACTTGACACGATATACGGCTAAACACTGCTCTGGTGCGCTGCCAAGAACGGACATGACGGAGTCGTGCGGATGCTGCAAGAACGGAGCGATGCCAACCCCGGCACGACTGACACCGGATGCGGTCGAAGACCCCTCCCGTGCGCGACCAGGGGTGGGCATCGGTCGTCGTGATGATACTTCCGGAACGGGATGTCGCCGGTCCCGACAGAGTAGATAAGTTGAGCCGAACACCGCTCTTGTGGGCCCCCGGAGCAGGTATGAGCGAATTACACAGCTGCTGCGGGGGTGGACGAGCTTGATCCCCAAACTTACGCCAAGCCCGAAATTAACGGAACCCTCCCCCATCTGCCCCCCCCCCCCCCCCAAACTATCCAAATCTCCCTCCGGAAGCACCCGCATGTTTTAATATCCAAGGATCAGACCCGCAACTTCCCTCTTCACCTGCAAGCTCACCTCCCTCTGGCGCAACTAACTCGAAACAAAATTCCGAGCCCGCCCCCCAACAGTTCTTTACACGTTAATTGCTAAGCCCCTACACATGCTAAACCTTGGAACCACTCGCCTGGAATGTCTCGTTCTCTCCTTAGTTCCCCCAAATCACCCCTTCCCCCTTCCCATTTATCATTACCACGTTTTGTAGTTGATTTTCTCTATATCCACGCCTTGCAGGTGCGTTTCTATACTCACTTATCTCTTTATACGCCCTCTTGGGTTGTTCCCTATTTCTCACCCCCTTTGGCCCAACGATTTAATTTCTATTTACTTGCACAAGTGTTATCGCATAAAACAGACAATTGTATGTATTATAAGCAGGGTGAATGGAAGCTTCATAGACATAGGCATATATTAGATTAGGCACACACTCTATACACATGAAAGCGGTTGCAGGAATCAGCCGGAAAGAGCTTGTGGTGCGTGATGAAGAGAGTTTGCTTCGCCACCCATACTTGGCTACTCACCTGTTTACCGTATTGAAGTGAACTCCTCTCCTTGCCGATACAAAAAACCGGCATAGCCCTTTGCTTCCTATATCCCGCCTTGAACGCTATAATTAACACAATCCTCGCTACTAAATATACGCCCTACCCGCTTAATCTCCCTCGCAGGTCCCGTAAATCTCCATCACTCTGATAGCTGTGCAGAAGCTCCTCTCGATATATTGGAGGCTCAGCAGAGGGCGGGACTTGCTTGCGGCGGTGAAAGGATGTCTCGGAGATATTGACGCCCAGAGATGTCGAGGTGCGAGTTGTCTACCGGTATTGGATGCGTCCATACTTCTGCGCTCCTCCATATGTGAACTTCCCGATATCTGCACCCTTTCGACGCTCCTAATAATACAAATTCTACTATCATGTTGACATTATTATACCGCCACTTAAGAGTGGGAAACGGTGTTGAGGGGTCCCTCAAGGAGCCAGCCATCTGGACTGCGATACCAGCTGGAGCGCCAGACCACAGTGGTCGGGTCTCGTGGTCTGACGCTATTTTGCGGGCACCGGCAGTCTTTGTTGGATTGCCTATTGGGCATGCGGTTAGAGGGTTTTGCGGATATGCACGTTTGCGGATCTTCGGCTAGAGTAGATGTGGTTTAGGGCAGGCGGTATCTATGGGGGGGGGGGGGGTGGGAAACTTCGCCCCCATCATAAGGAGAATAACCTAGAGGTTTTTTTGAGTCATGTAGCGAACTCGGTCAAATGGTATAATCATTTGAAAATCACTAGCATCCTAGTGCAGGTTTTGGGCTGCACGAACCATATACATCGTACATTTCCGGGGGGTATGAGAAAATACGGTAGTTGTATTGGAGCACTACTCACCTCTTCGACATAGCATTCCTAGAGCATTAACTGTGGGGGTGAATGTGGTGAATTCATGTATGATAGCCCCAAAAGACTCCAGATATAGTATTATATTAAAAGAGCGCTAAAGTGTGGTTATACTCATCTTTCTCGTCCGCTCCACCTCCAGCGATTGAAATCTCAACACCATGAGAGATCATCGTGAGAGTGTCCTCCGCCTCTGATCTGCCCCGTCCGTGGCATCTGCTCGGGGGTTTATCACGCCTTCATCTCTTTACTTCCTCTGGGGCCCTTGGCCTCTCCTCCCGGGGGTTATGGATTCCTTTCTGGTTCCGTTCCAGTATGTAAAGAGAGTAAAGCGTAATCGTATTGCAATATCTTTAGTATAGAAAAGTACTTAGATGGTTGCATGAAGATCCTATCTCTTGGTCGTTTCTTTTTTTTTTTTTTTTTTTTTGTAATCAAATCGTTATTATGTTTAAAGGTACAAAAGACTCATGCAGCGCTAGCTATGGAGATAAAAAACCTATAAGCAAACGTCATCCTGCCCGCTTCACCTCGTCATAGGAAAAATCAAACCCCCCGAGACCATAGAAGAAATCTCCCCCGCCTAGCACCTAAGACTCGCACCTCAGACATGTAGGGAAACAACTCATAGAAACGTACAGGAGAGAGACCCAAACCCTTCAGCAGGCCCCCAGGTAACACTAAGAAAAGAATCAAAAAAACGCCTAGGTATAACTACTATTGCCAATATGCCTAACCAAAAGGCCCCGCGGCTAGTCGCCGTAAGGGGCAGGCCGGTTCACGGTCGGGACTGACCGGAGGGTGGCTACGCGTCGGCGTTTAGGAGAGACCAAGGAGGCAGTGCAATACCATGATCAACCGTAACCTAAGCGAGGTTTGCGACCGTAGAGTAAATCGCAGGAGGGAGAGAGGTAGGTGGGCGAGCGGAGCCACCGGGCAGAGGGGATGCCAGCCAACGATGATGAGCAGTAGGGTGCCAGCCGGTGAGTAGCAGTAGGGTGCCAGCCGGTGGGGAGCAGTAGGGTGCCAGCCGGGGAGGAGGGTTAGCAGTAAGGTGCCAGCTTATGGGGCAGGTACGGTGCCAGCGGACAGAACCGGGAGGGGGGTAGAGGAAGGATCGCGAACAGGCTAGCCACAACCGACAAACGGGCCATAGCAAGGGCTTTTGGGACGACGACGAGACCGGGACGAGACCGTGATGTTACTAACCGAGGCTTTCCCCACCAGAGGTACAAGCCCAGCAAGCCGGGGCCTACTTTGACCGAGAGTCCGACACCGTAACGCCGACCGTGAACGAAGCGAGAAGCTTTCCGACCGTGCAAAATGCTAAGCGAGGTGCAAAGCAAGTGCGGGGTAAGGGGGAGAACCGAACTTCATGAGCGGGTGTCAACGATGAACAGGAACAAGAACCCCAAGGAGGGGAGGCATGCGTGCCCCAGGAGAGGGAAGATGGCTTAACGTCAACCCCTAGGCAGAAGCCATGATGGGGGAAGAGAGGTGGGCGGGGGAAAGTGACGATGATTTCCCGTGGTGTTGAGATTTCAATCGCCGGAGGTGGAGGAGAGATGGTTAGTGTGCCTATCTCTTGGTCGTTTTTTTTCTTTTTTTCTTTTTCTTTTTTTTTTTGTAATCAAATCGTTATTATGTTTAAAGGTACAAAAGACTCATGCAGCGCTAGCTATGGAGATAAAAAACCTATAAGCAAACGTCATCCCGCCCGCTTCACCTCGTCATAGGAAAAATCAAACCCCCCGAGACCATAGAAGAAACCTCCCCCGCCTAGCACCTAAGACTCGCACCTCAGACACGTGGGGAAACCACTCATAGAAACGTACAGGAGATAGACCCAAACCCTTCAGCAGGCCCCCAGGTAACACTAAGAAAAGAATCAAAGAAACGCCTAGCTATAACTACTATTGCCAATATGCCTAACCAAAAGGCCCCACGGCTAGTCGCCGTAAGGGGCAGGCCGGTTCACGGTCGGGACTGACCGGAGGGTGGCTACGCGTCGGCGTTTAGGAGAGACCAAGGAGGCAGTGCAATACCATGATCAACCGTAACCTAAGCGAGGTTTGCGACCGTAGAGTAAATCGCAGGAGGGAGAGAGGTAGGTGGGCGAGCGGAGCCACCGGGCAGAGGGGATGCCAGCCAACGATGATGAGCAGTAGGGTGCCAGCCGGGGAGTAGCAGTAGGGTGCCAGCCTGTGAGGAGCAGTAGGGTGCCAGCCGGTGAGGAGGATTAGCAGTAAGGTGCCAGCTTATGGGGCAGTACGGTGCCAGCGGACGGAACCGGGAGGGGGGTGGAGGAAGGATCGCGAACGGGCTAGCCACAACCGACTAACGGGCCATAGCAAGGGCTTTTGGGACGACGACGAGACCGGGACGAGACCGTGATATTACTAACCAAGGCTTTCCCCATCAGAGGTACAAGCCCAGCAAGCCAGGGCCTACTTTGACCGAGAGTCCGACACCGTGACGCCGACCGTGAGCGTAGCGAGAAGCTTTCCGACCGTGCAAAATCCTAAGCGAGGTGCCAAGGAAGTGCGGGGTAAGGGGGAGAACCGAACTTCATGAGCGGGTGTCAACGATGAACGGGAACAAGAACCCCAAGGAGGGGAGGCATGCGTGCCCCAGGAGAGGAGGGGAGATGGCTTAACGTCAACCCCTAGGCAGTAGCCATGATGGGGGAAGAGAGGTGGGTGGGGGATAGTGACGATGATTTCCCGTGGTGTTGAGATTTCAATCGCCGGAGGTGGAGGAGAGATGGTTCGTGTGCCTATCTCTTGGTCGGAACCAAGTGCCTTATATAGGCATCTTCACACAGCCCTAACCCTGGTAATGTTTCACCATTACGTACATAGCCCCCATGACTCATAATTAGTCATGGTGCGAAATCCATCAGCTGATTCTTACAAATCAGCTGCGCACCTTCTCTTTCCTCGATCCATACCCTTAAACTCGATCATGCGCTCGAATGAGTCGCATGCGTGAAACCCATGACTCGTAATCTGAGTCATGTGCGAAACCATTACATCATATGACGTCACAATCGTGACGTCATGAAACCATCAACCAATCATAATCAACCAATGACTCGCAAGTGCGCAGTCATGTAAAAGCTATGAGTCAAATGACGTCATAGTGCAAAAACCTACATACCTTTATGACTAATAATTATTAGTCATGTGAAATCTGCCTTGCTTAGTCACGATTTGTGACAATCATTCTCATTTTCCACTAAGAAATTATGAAGTACTATACATTCCATAATCCATCCCATTGCTCTTGCGTAATCCTCTTTCCCACAAATGTGAATTGGTAATCCCTGTAGTGACCTCCACCTATTCTTTAAAACCCCGAAAGCATGTTCGACCTTGACTCTTGCTTCTACTAAATACAAATTAAAACTGCAGTATCCACCAGCTTCCTGGCTCGCCCAAGGCTCCTTATAAGGAGTCATCCATCTTCTTGTAACACGATAGGCTTTATCAGCCAAAATATACTCCTCTGGACACTAAAAAAAAACTGGCTCGGGTTCTGAAAAAATCTACTCTGACAAAACATTGTTGCATCACTAACTAACCCAGGGTATCCACTCGAAATATAGGTAAACTGGCGATCCTCATCACATATCACTTGGATACTGAGCGCATATTTCTTTCTTCTGTTGAAATATGGCTTACCGAAATAGGACGGGGAGTATTGTAAGGTAATATCTGTCCCGTCCAGGAATCCAACACATCCGGGGAACCCATTGCGGGATTCAATATCTAGCCGCATCATTCGATACTGACTGCTCCCAGGTACCGGCCATCGAACAAAGCGGGGCATGAGGCGGACTAATGCCATAATACAACGGTTTCGATGAAGGCTGGTCGTTCCTTCTGCAATGCCCAACTGTGCCGCTCCACGAACAGTAGAAATTCCAAATGACCCTAAAAAATATAATGTAGTTGCTAATTGAACTACAATAGACCCTTGCCGATTGTGTGAATTGTTTTTGAAAATCGAATCAGCCTCAAGAATCCTTGCGAGAGTGTTAAAGGATTCCCTTGTCATCCGAAAGAATGATATAAACCGGTCATCTGACATTGAGTAAATCTATACTAAGTTAACCCTTTATTTCTTATTTTTCCTTATTTTTCTTTCTTTTTTACATACATGATAGTTGAGCAAATACTCACTACGAGGTATAGGCTCTCGTGGGGAAAGATAGCGAGTCCCCTGTATTCCTAAAAGAAGCACCTCAATTGCTTCTACAATTTCCTCCTCCAAACCATCCTCTGCCCCAACCAAACCAATCCCCACATCCGAACTTCCGCCCATGGTCTGGCACCCAAAGTCCCTCATCAACCACAGAAGGTCGCCCACCACCCTCCTTCTGTTAGGTTCTAAACCATCATCCGCATTTGACTTCGCATTCCACCCTTGTTGCGGGTTCAAAATTTGTTGCCAAAGTGCAAAATCAGTTTCATCAAAAAGAACTGTTGAAATAGAATTGGCCAACGATAAATCTTGCATTTGAGACAAGAGTTGGGCTTTCGCGGAGGTTCGGGGCATCATGCCTGTTCTGTTCTGAATGCTGGTCTGGCTATTCACTCCTTACTTTACTTAATTTACAGTCTTTACTTACATATTTTACAGCCCTTTTACCCGCCGTCCCAGTTTTAAAAACTTGTTTTGTATAGTAAGGTAAAGTGATAGTATCTTAACTCTTTTTAGTTGTGCCAAGCTTACATGAAACAGTGAAGTACGCTAAAAGATTTCTTGTTTTTCAACTTTGAATACCCCTACTGTACCGGGGGGCGTACTGAAATATACAGAACTGCGAAATATTAGGTGAGTGTGGGACATGTCTAAGAGGAGCAACCACACAGGAAAATCTTGGTTACCATCAAAAAAAACCTCAACTAGCGGAAAGACAGGCTGCGGGGAGGATGGAAAATATAGATTCTGATTTTGAGTACGATACTTCTCTTGGTAGTGGCTCTTTTTGGCTGTTTGGAGGTTGATTCCCTTAACCGGTATTACTGCCACTTCTTTGTGTAGTCCTGGTGTCGCTCACCAAATATTTCGTTGCGTCGTATATTTCGGTACGCCCCCGGGTGCGTTATTCTAATGAGCATCGGCTTCGGTACTACCAGCAGTCTGTCTTTGTCGCAACGTCGGGAGAGCAGTTAAAGAGAAAGATTTAAAGACGCATTTGAAGGAGAAATAGATAGAGAAGGAATGAATTGCTCTTTCCTTGTTAATATTCGGAGGACTTGATGATCTACAGTATATAAAGATCTTCTCTTTCATATATAAACTAACCTTGCTTCATTAGATACAAGGCGTCATATTACATAACTCATTGTTCAACTGCAGCCTCTCGCCGTCCCACATTGTTTGCTCTCATGTCACCGGCAGTCATCCCCAATACCGGCTGTCTGTAGCTGACCCCCATAGTCCTTTACTACATCCCGCAGTTTTTTTAATACCCCCAGCAGTTTCCTCTACAATCCCAGCCATTATGCCATCTTCCATACCGTCTGCCAGACCTGTGGCTATTCAATATTTGTGGCTGTACTAACGGAGGGATAGGGTGTCGGGCCCGGCGATCATAGCAAAGGCAGGCAGCCCACCAGGTAATTTTCCCTACACAGGACTGTGTCCAGCGGCCCCGCCCCACCATCTTGGCGTTACCCCCGCCGTCACTGTGAGCCCCCCGGACAGCACGGAACACTGTGTGTAGGGGTTGACATTGCTCCGCTTTAGCAGTGTGGTCACAACCCCCTCGTGCCCGCGGTAGCGGTGTCCGACTCTACCAGGGGCAAGCTATGTTGGGATTGATGTCGCTCCGCCCAAGCAATATCCTGGCGATCCTTTCATGCCCGTTCACGATGGCACCAGAGAGCGGTGTTCGGCCATACTCGTCAGCTATGTTGGGATTAACGTCGCCCCGTTCTAACAGTGTCCTTACGGCCCCCTCATGCCCATTCACGGCAGCACCAGCGAGTGGCGTTCGGCCATACTCGTCAGCTATGTTGGGATTAACGTCGCCTCGTTCCAGCAGCGCCTTTATCACCCTCTCATACCCATTCACGGCAGCCCACAAGAGGGGAGTTTGGCCCCACTTATCCGCTTTGTCAGGATTGATATCGCTCCGTCCCAGCAGTTGCCTCACCACCCTCTCATGCCCCCTCCTAGCGGCCCAGGCGATTGCGGTGTTACCATTGAAATCAGTTGCCTGCACATCCCATTTATTTAGCTCCAATAACGCAGCCGTTATTTCCACGCACCCGAGGTATGCGGCAGCGTGAAGCCCGGTAAATCCTCTAGGGGTACCTTCTCGATCCAAGGGTGGGTTCCAAAGGCCCACCCCGCGCAATAACAGCATTTTCGAAGATATGTGCTTATCGTATCTACAGAGTAACTTCAATGCAAGAGTTTTCACACTTTCCGTGGTTTCACGCCTAGCATGTGTGCCCCAGTAGCAAGAAGCGTATTCGGCAAATGGGGCGGTTTGTGGGACGGAAGCAAGAGCGGGCGAAAAGGCCTTAACGTGTCGGAAATTCAGGTAGGTTAAACAGACACCAGCAATCCTCGAGTGGGGCTTGAGGAACAGGATGCTGTTACAGGCGAGGTACTCTTGCAGAGTGTAGTGGACGAGCCGGACGGTAGAAGCAGAGGTAGGCGAGGGCTTCTCAACCGTGACAAGCCCCAGAGAGCAGGCTAGCAGAGTTTGTATCGGAGGAACATTCCGATTGTTCAAGTCGACAGATCCTTCTTCTACACCCAGAGCGTGGCATAATTCGTCGACATGTAGCGGCCGCTCCGCATGCGATACCCACATTAGAACATCCATGCCGAGTTTTGCTCTGCTTCTGGGTTGCGCCTTCATTCGTGATAAGGTTGCGGCATAAGCATCTCCTAGACTCTCCCCTTTGGTCATCTCATCAAGCTTCTTTCTTCTCCGATGAGGAGTAACCTCGTCCAGGATTGCATCAATGTTTAGAGAAACGAGAAGGAAACTAGGGACTACCATTAGCAAATGATGCCTCGGACTAGCCTAGGAAAGCATTTTGATATTCTTGCTTACATTTCTGAGACCTTCTCCGGAATAATTCGCATAATATCCGCCCGCAATTTGTCATCCATCGCGTCGGGGTCACCATCACCGTCCAGCTTCATCTGCAGATAACTTTTGATATCCCCATGGGTAGGTCTGAGAAGTATCCGGACCGCTTGGCTAAAACATTTCATCACTTCTTTCTCGATATGAGGCCTCCCGGCGAGGAATACTCGTACACTTGGAGACACTGCGACAATTTCTCGTAGTGACCCCAGGAGGTCTCGCCGGTGCTGCAGTGTGCATTCGTCTAAGGCGTCAATGCATATAAACAACCTGCCTAGCGATGCAATAGTCTTCTTCAGAATATCTATCATATCGGGAAGAAGGAGGCTGCGGCCGCCAAACTCTTTTTTGGCCTTCTGAAAAGCCTTCCGTATTTGCTCGGGGATTCCTTCTCTGATGGCTAGTTGTTTGAGCATGGAGCCCAACATATTTGTGGTGGATTGTTCCTGCTGGGTAAGGAAATCGCAGTAGAGTCCCACGACGGCGTGATTTTTCTCGGCCTGATCGCACAGACTATCAATAACTAGGGAGCTACAGGTATTTGCTAATAATTAGCCTTGCCCCCCTTAAGGAGAGGGCACTTCCTACCTAACATAAGTCTTCCCTACCCCGGGATTCCCGGAGCAGAACAACACTGGCTCACCACAACCATCTTCCGCATCACACCATTTTCTGAACTCGCTGGTTTCTAGTACCCAGTGACCCACACAATCGAGCCGGTCAGTTCGCACGCCGTGGTGCCGTATTTGTGGTTCAAGTGGTGATAGCCACGAAATAACTTGACGCCCCTCGGCATCCATATCAGTAAATAGGTTGATAGTATTGAAGGAGTTCTTGTTGAACGAGTTGAGATTGCCGGTAACCTGCTGTTGCCGGAACGACATCTGTGCTACGGCTTATCGTCAAATATCTTTGCAAGAGTTAGAGGGATCGTATGCACTGAGAATCTGACCCCTCCCGGAACTACCGGTAGAGGGGCTCTACACAACTTGATGAAAGAGGGGGTGGTATTTGTAAGCTTCTAGCGTTACACAGGTATGATATGTATTATAAAATCTTGGCGACAAAATTCGTCGGCACCCCCCCCATTTTGCATAAAAATGGACATCTTTGATTGACAATATCAGTTTTGTTGATTGCTGGTTGCAAAAAAATTCAAAATCCGGCAGGGCTTCTAAAGCTATCGAGATATTATCATTCGTAAGTGGCAAACGATCCCAATGCCTATGGTGCAATACCAGAGATAATGATAGTAGGCCTAGGTACCTCACGTCTTATATGAGTTTCCCACACCAAAGGCAGCTCAACCTGCAGTCCTCTTGCTGGATTTTTGTTTTTATCGCAACTATCGATAGGGCAGCCGCTCTACAGATATAGTTCCCTTTAATGTGGCCTTTGGTCAAAAGAAATCGTGCCTTATCAAAATTGAATTTGAGAGAAAAAAAGTGGTGTTTTGTTATGTATATTATCATACATCACCCAAAACGGGGCGTGGGTTGTGTTGGATATTTTGTAGCGATATTATGATACACAAAGGTAAGGGGTTAGGGAAACTAAGTGAAGGTTCTGTGGGTAGGTTATCATAGTTAATATTATTATTATATAACTTGAAGGTTCCTGTTTGAAGCACAACTTAATTGCCAACCAACTTGTAGGAAAACTCCCTGAGGGCCCACGGTGTTCTCCCCACGCAGCTTTGAAAAAACAAAAAAAACAAAGCTGAGGTGACATTTCCGAGAAGGGTGCATACTGATCAGGAGTTTTTTTTATTTTAATGATCAGGGGTCCTCTTAAGGTCACAAAAACACCCCCGAGTAATATCCCTTACAGTACACCATGGGTACTCGGGTGAAAGGTACAGCCGACCACCAACATGCCTTTGCTCTGACATATTACACTAGGCAGGAGTAAATTCCTTTTAATTTGTTGGATTACTTTCCCTTCTGTAATCGCCTAGGTCTTCTCACCCTATATACCGCCTGAAAAAAATGCGTAGTGCAATTCACTATGTCAACTATCATAACTTGAAAAAATGCGACGCCATCTGCCGACAGAGGTGCGCAAAAATAAAAGCAAATACAGCCGCGTTCGCAAAATTCTCGTACCCCTCCTTGTACTTCAAGAACAATACCTATTTACAACAACAGGACAACCAGAAGCCTTCTGATAACTATTTTTCGGATATACCCCTAGGGGCATTGTAAACCCTTATCACCATTTATTATACCGAATAATCAAGGGAGAGGGTTGGCAAAGCGTTTCTAATTACTCGTGGTACTCGGGAGGGTGCGAGAACTTTGCGAACGCGGCTGTACGAAGTCGGTCGCCGATAGACATGGAATAGCTTAACTCAATGGATATGAGAAACGGGGGGAAAATGAAAAATGTGTTATAATATTATGAGGTGAGAAGTGGTTATAGGAAATGATGAACAGGGCGGCACACATAAATAAAATTGGTTTTAAAAAAATGGATAATAAGGGAAGAAGAAATTGGAAAGGGGCCAGGACGATTGGGCGAACCCAAGGAGACAACGAGATTACAGGAGAATGATCCAAAGGTTTGACAGCTATAGGAACTTGGAACCCGCGTGTGAGGAACTGTGGGTGACGGGCATGAGATTTTGTTGTGGCAGGTCTGTTGCCCCGCAAGAGGGCACGTTAGATGGATGCTGGGAGAGGTCCGGGTTTCACCTTTGGATATCAAAACTAGCGGAGGCATTTGGAAGAGAGTTGAGATAGCTCGGGTGGGTGGGGCAAGAGGAGTTCTGTTGATTGTAGGCTCGCTGCGAATTTGATAATAAAATCTGTGAATTACCGCAGTTGTTTTGGAGCTCTCTTATAAAAATTCTTGAGGGCCTGGAAGAGTGGTGTTGGGCTCCGCTGGCTCGCTTTGTCAGGATTGATATCATTCCGTTCCGGCAGTGTGTTCGCGATCCCCTCATACCGATCGTCGGCAGCCAACCAGAGCGGTGTTTCGCTCCACTCATCCGTTTTGTGGGAGCTAATGTCATCCCGTGCCGGCAGGATGCTAATGAACCCTTCATGCCTATTGGCGACAGCTGGTGAGAGCGGCGTTTGGCCCCGTTCATTTGCTATGTCGGGATTGAAGTCGTCCCGTTCTAGCAGCATCCTTACGATCCCCTCATGCCCATTGCTGGCAGCCCGGAAGAGCGGGGTTTCGCCGAACTGATCCACTTGGTTGGGATTAATGTCGTCCCGTTCTAGCAGTACTCGCGTGACCCCCTCATGCCCATTCTCGGCAGCGAACCAGAGTGGAGTTCGATTCAATTGATTTGCTTGGTCGGGTTTGACGTCATTCTGTTCCAGCAGCATCCTTACGATCCCCTCATGCCCATTACTGGCAGCTTGGAAGAGCGGGGTTTCGCCGTACTGATCCACTTGGTCGGGATTGACGTCGTCTCGTGCTAGCAGTGTCTGCACGACCCCCTCATGCCCATTCTTAGCAGCGAACCAGAGCAGTGTTCGATTCCATTTATTAGCTTTGTCGGGGTTGATGTTATTCTGTTCTAGCAGCATTCTTACGATCCCCTGATGCCCATTCCTGGCAGCCCGGAAGAGCGGGGTTTCGCCGAACCGATCCACTTGGTTGGGATTAACATCGTCCCGCACTAGCAGCTTCTGCACGACCTCCTCATGCCCATTCTCGGCAGCGGACCGGAGCGGTGTTTGATCCCATTTATTCGCTTTGTCGGGGCTGATGTCGTCCCGTTCCAGCAGCATCCTCACGACCCCCTCATACCCATTCCCGGCGGCGAACCAGAGCGGAGTTCGATTCCACTTATCCGCTTTGTCGGGGTTGATGTCAGTCCGTTCCAGCAGCATCTTCACAATCCCCTCTTCCCCATTCTTGGCAGCCCCCAAAAGCACTTCCTGGCCGTATTCGGTGTCAGTTGTCTCGGGATTGACGCCATTCCGTTCTAGCAACATCTTTGCGATACCCTCATGTCCATGGCTAGCAGCACGGAAGAGTGGGGTTTCGCCAAGCTGATCCACTTGGTCGGGATTAACGTCGTCCCGCGCTAGCAGCGTCCGCACGACCCCCTCATGCCCATTCTCGGTAGCGAACCAGAGCGGCGTTCGATTCCACTCATCCGCTTTGTCGGGATTGACGTCGCTACGTTCCAGAAGTATCCTCACAACCTCCTCATGTCCGCACCTAGCAGCCCAGGTGACCGCTGTGTTACCATGGGTGTCAGTTGCCTGCACATCCCATTTATTCGTATCCAATAAAGCAGCCACTATCCCGACGCATCCAAGGTATGCAGCGCCGTGAAGCCCGGTAAATCCCTTAGGGGTGTCCTCTAGATCAAAAGGCTGCTCCCATGACCTCGCCCCATGCAATAATAGTAACTTCGAGGATATGTGCTCATCGTATTTGTCGAGCAGTTTCAATGCAAGAGTTTTCACATTTTCAGTGGTTTCTCGCCTAGCATGTATACCCCAGTAACAAGCGGCGTATTCAACAAATGGGGCGGTTGGTGGAACAAAACGAAGAGTAGGTGAAAAGCTCCACACATGCCGGAAATTGAGGTATGTCAAACAAACCTCGGCGATCGCAGAGTGGGGCTTGGGGAGCAAGTTGGGGTTATGGAATAGGTATTCTTTTAGAGTATAGTGGACAAGCCGGACGGTAGATGAGGACTTCTCCACCGTGATGAGCCCTAGCGAGTATGCTAGTAGCGTTTCTATCGTAGGAATATTCCGAATATTCAAGTCGGTAGATCCGTTTTCTACCCCAAGGGCGTGACATAACTCGTCGACATGTAATGGCCGCTCCGCATGCGATACCCACAATAGCACCTCTATTCCGAGTTTCGACCTGCTGCCGGGCTGTGCCTTTATTCGTGATAAGGTTGCCTCGTAAGCCTCTCCCAGACCCTTCCCTTTGGTCACCTCCTCTAGCTTCTTTCTTCTCTTATGCAGAGTAATATCGCCCAGGATTGCATCCATATTTAGAGAAACAAGAAGGAAACTAGGCCCCAGGGTTAGTGAATCATCCTCCAGACCTGCACTGGGAATTTATGTGATACTCTTACTTACATTTCCGAGACCTCCTCCGGAACAATTCGCATAATATCCGCCCGCAATTCCCCATCCATTGCGTCGGGATCAGTGTCACGGTCTAGCCTCATCTCCAGATAACTCTTAATATCTCCAGCGCTAGGACTAAGTAGTATCAGGACCGCTTGGCGGAAACATTTCATGATTTCCCTCTCGATATGGGGCCTCCCAGTAAGGAATACTCGTATGTTCGGGGACACTGAAATAATTTCTCGCAGCGACTCTAAGAGCTCCCGCCGGTGCCTGGGAATGCATTCGTCTAAGGCGTCGATGCATATAAATAACCCCGGTAGCGATGCAATAGTCTTCTTCAGAATGTCCACCATGCCGGGAAGAAGCAAACTCCGACCGCCAAACTCCTTTCTGGCCTTCTGAAAGGCCTCCCTTATTTGCCCCGGGATTCCATCGCGGCGGACTAGTTGCTTGAGCATCGAGCCCAAAATATTCGCCGTGGATTGTTCGTGCCGGGTAAGGAAATCGCAGTATAGGCCCACCACGGCAATGTCGCTTCCCTCACCCGCATCGCATAGACTATCGATAACTAGGGAACTACCGGTATGATTTGCTGATCGTTAGCGACATCCGCCTTGCCTTTCTCGAGACGAGAGTACCCCCTACCTGACATAAGTCTTCCCCACCCCGGGATCCCCGCAGCAGAACAGCACCGGCCCAACGCAGCCATCTTGCGCATCACGCCATTTTCTGAACTCGCCGGTTTCCAGTACCCAGTTTCCCACGCCATCGAGTCGGTCGGTTCGCACGCCTTGATGCCGTTGCTGGGGCTCAAGTAGCGATAGCCACTGCAGAATTTGGCGTCCCTCGTCATCTATTTCGGTAACGAAATTGACAATATTGTTGAACGAGTTGATATTACCGGTGACCTGCTGGTGCCCTTGCGACATCTGCGCTATAGCCTATTTCCCAAATTTGTCTTTTTTACTTTCGTGAGAGTTAGAGAGAGAGATCGTGGGTACTAAGAATCTGACTTTTCCCGGAACTCTGGGGGATCTCTGCCGCCTGGGGTAACCGTGCTGGTAATTTATATAAGTCCCGGGCATGAAGAACCCGAATATAGGGGGGATCTTGGGGTTAGAATTTTGTGTGACTTAGATACGCATGGATACGAATACGGTAGTTCGCCAGACAGGATCAACCCCTCGGTTCGGGTCCTTCATCATGCCGGGGACTTGTCAGATTCTGGCGTCGCACAAGTCTCAGCTGGCGCAATCATCATTGGCATTGCTCACAAGATCCTTGGACGCGACTTCACCAACTAATGTGACCCCTAGAGCCGCCTGGATATTAGGGAAAATAACGTGCTCACTAGGAACTAAATGCTCGAGTGAAAAATTCCATGCACTCGTGATTTACAGGACTGCAGGGTGAGGTATCTACGGTATTTACAACTATGTATTGTACTATCCTATTATACTGTAACACACGCAGCGCATTCTTAAAACACAGCTGTGAATTCACAACCATTTTAACAAAGCTAGGCCCCTTGCTCCTTTCGCGCAGGGGTGGCCGAAACTGGTGCCTCTTTGATTTTGTCATCCGATCGGTCCGGATTAATCATCAGCCTAACTGAGAATCCAGGTAGAACTCGTATCGTACGGAGAGGGATTTCAGAGAAAATAAGCCCGACCTTGAATCCAGTGGCAACAATGTCTACGGAGGCACAGCGCCTCAAGGAATACGCAATGACATAAACTTCTTGCTGTGAAGGAGCTGTCTTCCCAATTTCTCGCTAAGAGTTCTAAACTCGAACTTCCTGTTGAATTTCTGTGATGTTGCTCGGCATACCAGGCCTATCGGGCACGCACACAGCCTATCCCGTTATCGTTCGGACAAAGAAGTTCTGATATGCGCTCTGGATTGATATACGTCCGCCGGGAGCAAGTTCTTTGACGCCGCTCGGTATGTTCGCTATAGGCGCACCCTGTATCGATATCGCGCAGACAAACTTCCGGATAGCCGGGGCATGCATGGAAGAGAATGGACCTATGTCGCGATCGGTGGAAAGGTGGGAGAAATTGCCTGAAGGGCTTCATCATTGTGATTGATGTATGCTTCTGTCATCGTCGCTAGTTAGTTAGAGATCGAGCATCGCGGAGTTGCGAGCGCTAGAGTAGTTAGAATAGAGGCGTTTTCCCCCTCTCTGAGTTCTGTACATTGGCGATAAAAATCTTTCGTGTTGTTTTGATCTTGGCGTTTCCTTTCATACTCGAGTAGCTGTCATCCGCCGTTTCACCATTTTCAACACCCCCAACTCCCACTTCTGCGAAGGGCGCCGTCACTCTATTGTATCCATGATAAAATCACAGACGATATCTCATTTTTTTCTTTTTTTTTTTGACCAATGGGTCAAAGGAAGGCGGGCAGGAAACATGTCTGTTTCTTTATGCAGGGATCAGGCCAATTGAAGTTAATTCAATACCGTATATTATCCTGAGATGACCTAAGCGATGCCCCCGATGGAAGGGGTGTCTGAAGATAAGATGGGGTACTGTCGAACACCTGGATGGACTCGCAGTTGAGAGTGTTGACACGGGTGTTCTAAAAACATCGACCGGATCGACGGCAACGACAACCAAACAAAGCGCCAAGAGTTCACAAAACAACGATCGCCCCGCGCCTGCCCACAACTCCGGAGTAGCAAGTTCTCTTTTCCACCTATCGCTCACTCTCTCACAACTAACTTTTAACGGTAATGACAGGTGTATATACAAACCACATCGAGGTCGCCCTCCTATCCTTCCATGGATCTCCACACATATCCAGTCTCCCCCGCGTTACTCCCCTTTCCCCTTTCCATAAGTTACTCTCATGCTAAGACAGGAAAGACAAAGACTCCCATGGTTCGCGGACTCCGGGCACCCAGCTCTTTCACACTCCCTCCCGGCCCTTCCGCTTTCCTTCCGGCAGACGCATCGGCCCAAAACCTAAGCGCATTCCCGAAGCCTCAGCGCATTCCCGGAAACTATGCGAATGAGAGAACAGTAACTCGAGCCTGCCGAGCAGCATCTCACAACTTCCAACATTAACCGGGATCAAATTTTACGGTGCGAGATTTCCCCCCGGGGATTCTATATACCCCACGGCTGCAATTCGAGTTACGGTACTAGCAGTGCGCGACACACGGTGAAATAGCGCTACCCGGAAGCCACCCCAGGTTGGGGTTCGCTCCCCAAATGGAAATCGCACGAACGGCAGCGCAACATAGAATATCGGTACAAAGGCAGACGTTTCCTTTTTCACGGGAGCAGACAATGATATATTTAGCCGGTTAATCTTGAATTACTATTCCACAACTTCCTACCGAGTCCTGTACATTCACCTTCTCTTTGAGGGCCCTGCAGTTGTGCCTAGCTCCCTACTGCGGGCGCGGGTATCGTGGGTATGATATGGTAACAAGCTATGTTTAGAGCGAGCCCTGACAGAGTTTCCCGGTATTAAGGTCTCCCATAAATTGAGCTGACGATACCAAGACAAAATTTTCCCTGTGGTTTTCCCGGTGGTGAAACTTGCAGAGCCCCGGGGAGGGGCGAGTAAGGGGCGGGTAGATTTGGCAGGGAGAGTACTATGTGTTGTGATGCTCAAAGCGAGATCGGGGAGAGGAAGATTGTGATGCCTTTGTTATGGGTAGGGACGGGGGTCTATCTCACAAGCCACTAGACAGGTGAGTGGCCATGGATAGTAGGGTATTATAAGAAATGAAAAAAGTAAAAATGAGCCAAATTCTGTCAATCACGCACCATAAACTCTTCCTTGTTGATGCCTGCAGTGTACCTGCTCTCATGTGTACACTATCTGGGCCATATGTAATTTATGTCTATTTCAATAAAGCATCCATCCACCCCCCTTATAATACAATATGGTTGTCGTCAGAGTTGAGCAATAACATAGCTAAATACCAAGTCCATCATTGGCAAAAATAGAATAACTCAGCCCAATAAGTGTGAGAAACAAGAGGAAACTCAAGGGGTATATGAAAAGTGAAGTGACTATAGGAACGTATGAACAAGGGACGGGTATAAACCGAATTAGTTAATATCATAAAAAAGTTCAAGCAATAAGGAAACAAGAAATGGGGAAGGGTTGAGGGTGATTTGGGGAAACCGAGGAGACAACAAGATTCCAGAAAAATGATCCAAAGGTTTGACCGCTGCGGGAACTTGTATGGAGGGCTCTCACCGACGGGCATGAGATTACGTTTTTCTAGGTCTATTGTCCTACTAGGAGGGTAGGTTAGGCAGGTGCTAAGGCAGCGCCGGGTTTCATCCTTGGATGTTAAAACCTCCGGGTGCTTTTGGAAGGGGGCTCAGATAGCGCGGACGGGTGGGGGAGATGAGCTCTGTTGGTCGCAGGCGTGCTGCATATTTGCGAATCAAATCCGTCGGCGGTCTTTTTTCCGCAGCAGCTTCACAATCCTCCTATACCAATTCTTGAGAACCCGCAAGAGCGGTGCTTGGCTCCGCTTATGCGTTTTGACAGGATTAAGGTCATCTCGTTCTAGTATCTCCGAGATCCCCTCCTCCCCATTCCTAGGAGGAAAGAAGATCCGTTTTTGGCTATATTCGGTGTCAGCTGTTTCGGGATTGATGTCATTCGGTTCCGGCAGCGTCTTCGCGATGGCCCCACGCCGATCCCCGGTAGACAACCAGAGTGGTGTTTCGCTCCACTCATCTGCTGTTTCAGAGTTGATGCCGTCCGGTGTTGGCAGCACGCTGACGGCCCCCTTATGCTTGTTGTTGGCAGCCGGCGAGAGCGAAGTCTGGTCCCGTTCATTCGCTTGGTCGGGGTCGACGTCGCTCCGTTCCAGCAGGATCCTTACGGTCTCCTCATGCCCATTCTTGGCGGCGGACCAGAGTGGCGTTCGATTCCATTTATTCGGTTGGTTGGGGTTGATGTCATTCCGCCCTAGCAGGGTCCTTACGATCCCCTCAGACCCATTACTAGCAGCCTGGAAGAGCGGGGTTTCGCCGAATCGATCCGCTTTTTCGGGATTGACGTCGTCCCGTGCTAGCAGAATCCGCACGACCCCCTCATGCCCACTCCTAGCAGCAGACCAGAGCGGTGTTTGATTCCAGTTATTCGCTTTGTCCGGACTAAGGCCATTCCGTCCCAGCAGCATCCTTACGATCCTCTCATGTCCATTACTGGCAGCCCGGAAGAGTGGGGTCCCACCGAACTGATCCACTTGGTCGGGATTGACGTCGTCCCGTGCTAGCAGCGTCCGCACGACTCCCTCATGCCCATTTTCGGCAGCGAACCAGAGCGGTGTTCGATTCCACTTATCCGCCTTGTCGGGGTTGATGTCATTCCGTTCTAGCAGTGTTTTCACAATCTCCTCCTGCCCATACTTGGCAGCCCCCCATAGAACCTCCTGGCCATATTCGGTATCAGCCGATCCGGGATTGATGCCATTCCGTTGTAGCAACATCCTTGCGACCCCCTCGTGCCCATTGCGGGAAGCCTGGAAGAGCGGGGTTTCGCCGAACTGATCCATTTGGTCGGGATTGACATTGTCCCGTTCTAGTAGCGTCCGCACGACCCCCTCATGGCCATTCCCGGCAGCAAACCAGAGCGGTGTTCGATTCAATTTATTCGCTTTGTCGGGGTTGATGTCATTCCGTTCTAGCAGTGTTTTCACGACCCCCTCCTGCCCACTCCTAGCAGCTCCCCTAAGAACTTCCTGAGCATGTTCGGTGTCAGGTGTTTCGGGATCGATGCCATCCCGTTCCAGCAACATCTCCACGACCCCCGCATGCCCATTGCTAGCAGCCTGGAAGAGCGGGGATTCGTCAAAATAATCCACTTGGTCAGAATTGACGTCGTCCCGTGCTAGCAGCGTCCGTACGACCCCCTCATGCCCATTCTTGGCAGCAGACCAGAGTGGTGTTCGATCCAATTTATTCGCTTTGTCAGGGCTGATGTCATTCCGTCCCAGCAACATCATTACGATCCCCTCATACCCGTTGTTGGCAGCCTGGAAGAGCGGGGATTCGTCGAAATGATCCACTTGGTCAGGATTGACGTCGTCCCGTTCTAGCAGCCTCCGCGCGATTCCCTCGTGCCCATTGCCGGCAGCCCACCAGAGCGGTGTTCGATTGCGCTTATCCCCTTTGTCGGGGTTTACGTCGCTCTGTTCCAGAAGTACCTTCACGGCTTCCTCATTCCCCCTCCTCGCAGCCCAGGTGATTGCTGTGTTGCCATGGATGTCAGTTGCCTGCGCATCCCATTTATTCGTCTCCAATAAAGCAACCATTATCTCCACGCATCCGAAGTATGCGGCGCCGTGAAGCCCTGTAAATCCTCTAGGGGTGTCCTCTGGATCAAGAGACCGCTCCGATAACCTCGCCCCATTCAATAATAGTAACTTCGAAGATATGTGTTCATCGTATTTGTCGAGCAGTTTCAATGCAAGAGTTTTCACATCTTCAGTGGTTTCCCGTCTAGCGTGTGTTCCCCAGTAACAAGCAGCGTATTCAACAAATGGGGCGGTTGGTGGGGCTGAGCGAAGGGCAGGTGAAAAACTCCATACATTCCGGAAATTAAGGTAGGTCAAACAAACCTCGGCGATCGCAGAGTGGGGCTTGGGGAGCAAGCTGGGGTTATGGGATAGGTATTCTTGCAGCGTATAGTGGATAAGCCGAACGGTAGACGAGGACTTCTCCACCGTGACAAGCCCCAGAGAGGATGCTAGTAGTGTTTCTATCGTAGGAATATTCCGAATATTCAAGTCGATAGATCCTTTTTCTACCCCGAGCGCGTGGCATAACTCATCGATATGTAGTTGCCGCTCCGCATGCGATACCCACATTAGAACTTCCATACCGAGTTTCGATCTACCTTCGGGCTGCTCCCTCATTCTTGATAAGGTTACCGCATAAGCCTCTCCCAGACTCTCCCCTTTGGTCATCTCATCAAGCTTCATTCTTCTCTTATGCAGGGTGATCTCGCCCAAGATCGCGTCCATATTTAGAGAAACGAGAAGGAATCTAGGCACCACCGTTAGAGAATCACCCTCCGGACCTACACCGAGAATTTCTTTGATATTCTTACTTACATTTCAGAGACCTTCTCCGGGGTAATTCGCATAATATCCGCCCGCAATTCCTCATCCATTGCGTCGGGATTAGTGTCACGGTCCAGCCTCATCCCCAGATAACTCTTAATATCTCCGGCGCTAGGACTGAGAGGTATCCGAACCCCTTGGCTAAACCATTTCAAGATTTCTTTCTCGGTATGGGGCCTCCCGGTAAGGAATACTCGTATGTTTGGAGAAACTGCAACAATTTCTCGCAGAGACTCTAGGAGGTCCCGTCGGTGCTTCGGAGTGCACTCGTCTAAGGCATCGATGCATATAAATAACCGCGGTAGCGATGCGATAGTCGTCTTCAAAATGTCCACCATACGGGGAAGGGGTAGACCTCGACCGCCAAACTCCGTTTTGGCCTTCTGAAAAGCCTTCCGTACTTGCCCTGGTATTCCACCTCGGCGAGATAGTTGCTTGAGCATCGAGCCCAAAATATTTGCGCTGGACTGTTCCTGCTGCGTAAGGAAATCGCAATACAGTCCCACCACGGCAATATCTTTTCCCTCAGCTTCATCACATAGACTATCAATAACTAGGGAACTACCGGCACAATTTTCTGATTGTCAGCGACACCCGTATTGTCTTCCTTAGGACGAGAGCACTCCCTACCTAACATAAGTTTTCCCTACACCCGGATTCCCGGAACAAAACAACACTCGCTCAACACAATCATCTTCCGCATCACGCCATTTTCTGAACTCGCTGGTTTCCAGTACCCAGTTTCCCACGCCATCGAGTCGGTCGGTTCGCACGCCCTGGTGCCGTATCTGTGGTTCAAGTGGTGATAGCCACTGTAGGATTTGATGCTCCTCGTCATCTATTTCTCTAAGGATGTTGAAAACCTTGTGGGACGAATTATTATTGAACGAGCTGAAGTTGCCGGTGTTCTGCTGCTGCTGGAACGGCATCTGCGCTATAGCCTCTTTCCCGAATTTCCTTTTTTTTTGTGAGAGTTAGAGAGATAGTGTGCGCTGAGAATGGGGCTTCTCTCAGAACTAGGCGGGATATCTGTGATCTCAAGAAAGAGGGGTGGTATTTATTACATCAGGTTTTGGCGTTGCACAAGTATGCCCTGATCCAGTCATTAGCGGTAGTGCTCACAAGGCTCTCGATAAAGGCAACATCTCTGACTAATTTCGCCTCAGGAGCAGCCTTGGATCGCGGTGCAAAAATGGCGCTCAACAGAAACAAAATATTCCAGTGAAAAATTCACATTTTTCTATACTCCATCCGGAGCTCGTAATTTACATTATTGTAGAGCGAGGTATCCGTTACAACTGTTTGACCTAACTTACGGACCGCATTCTCCAAGCATCACTGTGAATACACAAGCCTTTTTAACTAAGGTAAGGACCTGACTCCTTGCGTCCTTCTGAAGTTGGCACAGTGCCGGCTGAAATCAGGGTCCGTTTTTTTCTTCCATCTCATCGATCTCATCGGTCCAAATCAATCACCAACCAGACCGAGAATCTAGGCAACGCCGGTACCGAGAGGGATTTCGGAAGAAATGTGCAGAGACCTTAAACCGAGTGGGAACGGTGCTTATTGTGACCATACGTATGATACCGGTATCACAAGCGAAGAGGAAAGAGGGATATGCTTGCAAACTAGCTTAGTAAGTAATGCTAGTACTGTATGCGGGATGGGCCCCTTGAATCCATGCACAATCAGGATTGACTGCGCAATATCTCCAATTTCTACTACGGTCTTGTTTGTTTCTTTTTGACTAGAAGGACTAAACAAGGTGAGCAGGAGAAATGTGTCTTTTTTTATGCAAGAATCCTATCCATAGAGGTTGATTCAATATATTATCCTAAGGCATCCCAACCGATGTCCACGATGGAAGAGGCGTCCGAGCAGGTGATGATATACCCGTAGATAATGGTTTGTAGTGGGACATTGTCAAATTCGCGATCCCTACTCTGACAGTATGACACCCCTAGCTTGGTTAGAATCAAGGGTTCGATATTTGTTGAAGAGCTCACAACCCTAACCCTTGACCTTTTGATAAGTAACCGGTAGGGTGATAGGATTAAGCTAACATATCGCCCCAGGGCCCCTCTATTATTAGTCTGATAGTGCGGGGAAAGCTCCTTACCAATGCTGGTTCGTCAATAATTTTGCTTGCTGACTAGTTTTGGACCCCGGAATAAATAAAAAGTTTGATTAATATCAAATATTTGACGACCTTATCCATAGGGCCGTTGATTTGTAATGCTTGCTTAAATCACAACCTAACCGAGGACTAATGGGTAGGAAAACTCCCTTACGGCCTAACATATTCTTCAAATACAGCTTTGGAAATAATAATAATAATTAGTCGTACGAGGGCTATAGGTGACATTGTCAAGGTGGACGCATCATCTAGCTGAGAGATATTTCTCTAAACCCACTTTTTTCTGGCATCGTGGAGCCAATAATCCAGAAACCCTCTCGAGATCACAGAACCCCCCCCGAGTAATGCATAGCATAGTATACTCGAGCGGAGGATACAGCCGACCTCTGATGCGAACCTTTTTGGACCTGACACATCGCAACAAGCAGAGCAGATTTCCCCTTAATTTCTTAAATATCCCGCTCGCTGCCAATGGCCCCCACCCCCCCGCCCCATATTCCATTTGAAAAAACTTGCACTGGGATCCACTATGTCAATAGCCTTGTGGTATTAAAATAATGTGGTGCCTATTATAGAGCCTACAACTTCACTTTTCAAACTTCCATTAAAGAACTGCGGCAATAGAAATGATCTCCGGTATCTATGCTCAATTTTCCCGGAAATGGGGAATAGAGGGGTATATCCGAAATCCAAATATTTTATGTGTGGAAACTAATTATTGGAGTGTATCTACAGTATACCCTAGCTCTGTTTTGGTACTGCACCTTGAGTTCTTGGGGGTCTTCTGAATTCAGGATATTCTCCCGCGAGACTTGATGCCTGGGGATGTGCGGTAGAAGATATGAATAGGAACTTCAGCTCCCTAACACAACCAATCTTCATTTACCATGAAACATAAGTTACCCGATTCCCAATCCTCACTAATAACATGGTGGTGCCCACGATCACAACCCATCACTCGGCCCAGATAGTGTTCGGTTCAATTGTTGAAAAACGATGGAATGGACGAGCTGTATACCAGAGACTTGGAAGACAGCGATGTTCCTCCTCCTATCTGTGAGGGCTGGAGTAACCCACTTTTTATGTTGGGAAACCAAAAGATATTGGCAGTGGAAAAGAGAGCAGAGGAAATAATATGGAAGAACAGAGAACACAGATGAGAGTATAATTACATATCTAATAAATTGATCAGGCGGCGGCAGTCTAGAAGAGGTAAATAGGACGAGTCGAAGTCGAACAGCTCTAAACAGAGATTAAAGAATGCGGGCCGGTTATGTCGCACTCGAAGAGGTGGAAAGCAATTATCCGAAAGTACGATTTCAACATAAACAGTGACTTTACAGAGCCTACAAGATAATATAGCACGAAATTATACCACAAAATTACTAGATGACATTAGCGGGTCTTGTGGAGGAAATTTTTTAGATGTCGATAGGGATACAGGAAGGGAAGAGGGCTAGTGTATGGTGAATAACACATGTTGGGAAAAGAAACCCAAATTTAGATTTCTGCAAAAACAATTAACCCCAGTATCGCGGATTGGAGTTTCGCCATCGAAGCCTCATATTTAAGCCCTTCTCTCAACAGCCCTCCGGTCTCTGCCGATCGGCTATCCTAAACCCGCGGGCTCTAGTGAAGCTTAATTAACCCAGCCCCTCCTCAGCCTGAGCTCGTATGGTATATGAAACACAAAATTACATGGGGTGAGAATTGTGGTTCGAGATACCCCCCCGGCTCCCGCGGGAATTGTGCCTTGGAGTTGCAATTTGTCCTAAGGTGGTATACGACATAGCAAAGTATCGTATTACCCCAAAAACTAGAATAATTAGCCCTCACGCTAGTACGTTAGAGTTGCCTCTCCGGGTAAGGTCGGCTTAAATTTGCTTTTGCGGGAGGCTGAGGGAATGGGAGAGCTTAACCCAATGGGTACAAGAAGCAAAAGGAAAACGAAAAAGGTATATATATAGAGAGAAGGTGTTATCGAAACAGATGGGCGGGACACAGATATAAAAGAAATTGGTCAAAAAGAGGGCGAAACAATAGGAAATGAGAAAGGAGTTGGGGCGATTTGGGGAAACCAAGGAGACAAGGGGATTCCAGGGAAAGGATCTAAAAGATTGACAGCAGCAGAAACTCGTCAACCCACTTGTGAAGAACTGTCAGTGGCGGGGGTGGGGTTTTGTTTTTGTTTGACCTGTTGCCCTCTAGGCGGGCATGTGAGATGGATGTTGGGGCAGCGCTGGGTTTCATTTTAGATATTAAATCCTGCGGGTGCTTTTGGACGAGGGTTTACATAGCCCGGACGGGTAAGCTCTGTTGATTGTAGGTTTGCTGTGCTTTTGGGAATCAGATCCGTTGGCTATCTTTTTCCTCAGCCGCTTCGCAACCCTCTTATACCAGTTCTTGAGACCCCCGTTTTAGCAGCATCTTTACGGTCCCCTCTTTTTATTATAAATCACAGGCGCTTTAATTAGTTGCGGGATCTTAACGTCTCGGGAACGACGACGACATATCTGGAATTCACCACTTCTCGCATAAAGGATAAACACGAATAATCTGGAAAATGGAGAACGAAGTAGGAGCTGGGTGCACATTGGAGAAGTGGGGAAGAAGAGAAGGGAACGGAAGAAGAAATATTATGAATGGAAGAGAGGTGAAAAGAAATGGAGGGATCTGACGTGAAGAGGTCAGGGAATGTTGGACAGAGAGAGAAGAGACACAACGAATGTTATCGTGGGGAAAGAGATTCTAGGAAAGGAAGAAGTTAGAATGTAAAAGCTTTCTGAGTTATGTATTTAAGATGCTTGTTTCCCTCCTGAGTGCGTAGATAGAATTAAGATCAAGACATCCTCCTCCGATATCTAGCCCCCCTCCACGTCGATACGATAGTCTTTAGTTTTTCTTTACCCTCCTCATTCTTCGCAGACAACAAAATCCGTTTTTATCTATATTCGGTGTCAGTTGTTACAAGATTGTTGTCATTCCGTTCCAGCAGCGTCTTCGCGATACACTCACGCCGATTCTCACCCGACGGCAAGAGTGGCGTTCCATTCATCTGCAGTTTCAGAGTTGATGCCGTCCGGTATTGGCAGCATGTTGGCGGCCACCTCATGCCTGTTATCGACAGCCCGCTAGAACGGAGTTATCGCCCTGTTGATTCGCCTTGTCAGGATTAACGTCGCTCCGTTCCAGCAGCATCCTTACGATCCCCACATGCCCATTCATGGCAGCGAACGAGAGCGGTGTTTGATTCCATTTATTCCTTTTATCATGGCTGATGTCGTTCCGTCTCAGTAGAATCCTTGCAACCCCTTCATGTCCATTGCTAGCAGCCTGGAAGAGTGGGGTTTCCCGAACTGATCCAGCGTTTGCAAGCGGCCAGGTCGGCCTGCAGATAGCCGGCAGGTTTACAGTCCGGCCAGGCCAGGCCAGAGTGAGACTGACCTGGGCTTCGTAGGCCAGGGTTCATGGGTGCCTGGCGGCACCGGTAGGTAGGCTTTCGGTAAGTTCCACGAGCCTAGTCAATATTTCGTTAATGGGTGGCTGAGATCTGTAGATATCTGAAGATGCTTGCAGATATCTAAAGATGCCTACAGATATCTGAAAATGCCCGCAGATATCCACTGATATCTGAAGATATCTTTTTATTTTTCAGATTTGGGTCACACCATTCAAGTTAAAATACATTCTCAGATTTTAGATATTCACGTAAATACTAGTAGAGCAGAAGTAGTTTCTTGTTTTCTATTATCACGCGATTTGCTACTAACTTAATATATATATTATCTTCTGCCTTTTAGAACATTTTCTTTCAAATCAACTAACCTCTTTACTTTTATTCAAACCTACACCTGACTTCAAATGGCCTCCTCTCCCTCACACGGTAGTCCCAAGTTCACAAAACACCAGAACGACCAGAAGGTTATAGTGAGATAATACACATAGGAGGAGGTAGGGAGGCTCGAGGTCTCGAGTGGGGCTTTGCCAGCCGTATCGTACGAGAGTAGCAAGAGCACAAAGTACTGATTCTGTTTTAAACCACGGAGAATCTCTCACTAAACACCTAAGGAGTAAGAAACACTTCCATTGGAATCTACCAGTAACTCGGGAAGAGACACACTACCCACCCCTTGAAATCCCAAAATCGGGCTTCCGGTAGGATAAATATTAGTTCCCAGATTGACGTTTCATGAAATACCTAGCTGGCGCAGTGGTTAACACTCCTGTCGCATTAGCGGGAGCCCAGGAGTTCAATCCATGCTGACAATCAGTTATTATTGAACGATCCGTCATGTAGGGCAGGATAATTAAAAAATTCCTGCCCTATGGGAACTGGGAGATTGAAGAACTTAGCCCTCATCAATAGGGCTGTGGGGTTTAACAATCCTGCTACGAGGTGGTAGAATCCGACTCTAGACCTTAAAGGTTGGCGATCGGCGGGTAGCAGAAGCAAATGGGACGGGGGGGTTGGCAAAGAAAGAAATAATAAAATAAAATAAAATAAAATAAAATAAAAGGAAGAATAGAAAATAAAATAAAATAATAAAATAAAATAAAATTCTTCTTTTACTTTGGGAAGGCAGCTGCCGCCCCCTCCCTACTTACTGCTTTGTATATGATACATAGCTTTTTTTTTTCTTAGTAAAGCGAAGTAGTACTAGTGCCGACACACCGCACTAAGCGGTTTGAATATGCTAATATCACACCAGAACTGCGCTAGTATAGTGAAGTTCACCATGCTTGGCAATTGAGCTAGTGGACTCGTGTTCGAAGGTCTATGAGACTCCCTCCGGATACAGACAATAGAAATAGGCGTACTCGGGTATATAACAACACCCCTGAGTGCCGTAGTTAATCAAGTAATTTCTTCAATCCCATTCCTCTCCTACCCATCGACATCCACACCAATATTACGACGGGAGCCAAAGCATGCTTCCTTATAATTCCTTCAAATTTCGCTCACCCCAATCCCAATGGCCTCCATCCTCCCATCCTGTATCCCACCTGAAAAATTCTCTGGCTAAATCCCCTGCGTCAATACACTTGTGATATTGAAAGAATAAAATTTGTATAGCTTATATCTTAAATTTATGTTTCGGTCTAGCATTAAACAACTGCCACAATAGATATAACCTCAGGTATAAATGTACAATTACCCCCGAAATGGGGAATAGACGGGTCTATCTCAAATCCGAATTTTTACATGTATTAAAACTACTTATCGGAGTATATCCGTGGCCCTGCGCTGTTTTAGTACTGTATCTTGAGTTTTCGGGGTCGCACGAACCCACCACATTCCCCACTGAGACTTAATGCCTGAAGACACTTGGTTAGAGAGATGAATAGGAACTTCAGTTCTCTAACACAATTCACTTTCATACGCTATGAAATACCCAAACAGCGAAATTTCTGGTTCCCTTTTTATAACTTGACCCGGGAGTCCATCACAACTCATCACTCGCCCCATATCGAGTTTTAACTATAAATTTAGAGGGGGGGCAATACGACACAACACGATATAGTACACTACGAAACCCCCGGGAAGAAGGGTGTGATGCCCCCAGTATAAGCGAGGTGAGGGCTTTGTCTCACGATACAGTAAACAAGCAAATGGCCAGGATGGGGTCGGAAAGGGAAAAAGGGAAAAAGGGAAAAAGCGGGAGATGGGAGAGGGAATAAACCAAACTCAATCAATCACGCACCATCAGCTCTCCTCGGCTGGTGCCTGAAGCGCGCCTACCCTCATGTGTATAACACCCAAATCCAAAGTAACTTATATCGATATCTATGAAAGCTTCCATCCACTACTCTTATAATAGAACATAGCCGCCGTCGGAGCTGTGCAAAAACACAAGGAAATACGAAGTCGGTCATTTACACACATGGGATAACTTAACCAAGTGGGTATAAAAAACCAAAAAGAAAACCAAAAAGGTATATATATAGAGAAGCGGTTATGGGAATAGATGAACAGGGTACGGATACAAACAAAATTAGCTAAAAGGGGGTTAAACAAGGAAACAAAAAATGAGAAGGGGGTTAGGGTGATTTGGGGAAAACCAAGGAGATAACGAGATTCCGGGGAAATGATTCAAAGGTTTGGCAGCTGCAGGACCCTATTAATGCGCGTGTGAAGAACTGTCGGCGACGGGCGCGGGATTTGGTTTTTGCCAGATCTATTACCCTGCTGGGAGGGTAGGTCAGGTAGATGTTGAGGCCCCGCCGGGTTTCACTTGTGGATGTCAAAACTTGCGGGTTCTTTTGGAAGAGGGATCAGACAGCCCTGACGGGTGGAGGGAGAAGAGCTCTAATGATTGCAGGCTTCCTGCATATTTGAGAATCAATTCCGCCGGCGGCTTTTTTTTCCGCAGCCGTTTTGCAAATCTCTGATACCAATTCTTGGGGGCCTGCGGGAGCGGTGATGGGCTCCTATTGTTCGCTTTGTTGAGATTGGCGTCGTTCCGTTCCCGCAGTATCCTTGCGACCTCCTCATGCCCTTTGCTGGCAGCCCGGAAGAGCGGGGTTATGCCGAACCAATCCACTTGGTCGGCATTGACGTCGTCCCGTGCTAGTAGCGCCCGCACAACCCCCTCATGCCCGTTCCGGGCAGCGAACCAGAGCGGTGTTTGACTCCATTTATTCGATTTGTCGGGATTGACGTCGTCCCGTGCTAGAAGCGTCCGCACGACTCCCTCATGCCCGTTCTCGGCAGCAAGCCAGAGTGGTGTTCGATTAAATAAATTCGCTTGGTCTAGGTTGGCGTCATTCCGTTCTAGCAGCATCCTTACGACAGCCTCATGTCCATTGCTGGCAGCCTGGAAGAGCGGGGTTTCGCCGAGCAGATCCACCGGGCCGGGATTGACGTCGCCCCGTGCTAGGAGCGTCTGCACGACCCCTTTATGCCCATTCCCGGCAGCGAACCAGAGCAGTGTTCGACCCCATTTATCCGCTTTGTTGAGGTTAACGTCGTTCCGTTCCAGCAGCATCCTTACGACCCCCTCGTGCCCATTGGTGGCAGCCTGGAAGAGCGGGGTCTGGCCGAACTGATACACTTGGTCGGAATTCACGTCATCACGTGCTACCAGCGCCGCGCCTACATGCCCATGCTTGGCAGCGAACCAGAGTGGTGTTTGATTCCATTTATTCGCCTTGTCGGGGCTGATGTCATTCCGCTCGAGCAGCATCCTTACGACCCCCTCATGCCCATTGCCGGCAGCCCGGGAGAGTGGGGTTTTGCCGAACCGATCCACTTGGTCGGGGTTGACACCATCGCGCGCCAGCAGCGTCCGCACGACCCCCTCATATCCATTCTCTACAGCGAGCCAGAGCGGTGTTTGATTCCACTTATTAGCTTGATCGGGGTTGATGTCATTCCGTTCAAGCAGCATCCTTACGACCCCCTCATGCCCATTGCCGGCAGCCCGGGAGAGCGGGGTTTCGCAGAACCGGTCCACCTGATCGTGATTGACGTCGTCCCGCTCCAGTAACATCCTTACGACCCCCTCATGCCCGTTCCCGGCAGCGAACCAGAGGGGTGTTCGATTCCGCTTATCCGCTTTATCGGGGTTGATGTCAGTCCGTTCCAGGAGCGTCTTCACAATCCCCTCTTCTCCTCTCTTGGCAGCCCCCAAAAGCACTTCCTGGCCATATTCGGTGCCAGCCATTTCGGGATTGATGCCATTCCGTTCCAGTAACATCTTTGCGACCCCCTCATGCCCATTGCTAGCGGCCCGGGAGAGCGGAGTTTCGCCAAACCGATCCACATGGTCGGGGTTGACGTTGTCCTCTGCTAGTAGCATCCGTACGACTCCCTCATGCCCATTCTCGGCAGCGAACCCGAGCGGCTTTCGATCCCACCTACCCGCTACGTCGGGGCTGACGTCGCTCCGTTCCAAGAGTACCCTCACGGTGTCCTCGTGCCCGCACCTGGCAGCCCAGGTGATTGCTGTGTTGCCACAGAGGTCAGTTGCCCGCAGATCGCATTTATTCGTCTCCAGTAAAGCAACCATTATCTCTACACATCCGAAGTATGCGGCGCCGTGAAGCCCGGTAAATCCCCTAGGGGTGTCCTCTATTTCAAAAGGCCGCTCCCATGACTTCGTCCCATGCAAGAACAGTACCTCCGAAGATATGTGCTCGTTGTACTTGTCGAGGAGTTTCAACGCAAGAGCCTTCGCATCTTCAGTTGTTTCCTGCCTAGCGTGCGCCCCCCAGTGACAAGCAGCGTATTCAACAAATGGGGCGGTTGGTGGGATAGAGCCAAGTGCAGGTGAAAAGCTCCACACATGCCGGAAATTGAGGTAGGTCAAACAAACCTCGGCGATCGCAGAGTGGGGCTTGGGTAGCAAGTCCGGGTTATGTGATAGGTATTCTTGCAGTGTATAGTGGACAGGCCGAACGGTAGACGAGGACTTCTCCACCGTAACGAGCCCTAGAGAGCATGCTAGTAGCGTTTCTATCGTAGGAATATTCCGAATATTCAAGTCGGTAGATCCTTTTTCTACCCCTAGGGCGTGGCATAACTCGTCGACACGTAGTGGCCGCTCCGCATGCAATACCCACTTTAGCGCCTCCATTCCGAGTTTCGACCTGCCCCCTGGCTGCGCCTTTATTCGTGACAGGGTTGCCGCATAAGCTTCTCCCAGACCCTCCCCTCTGTTCATCTCATCAAGCTTCTTTCTTCTCCTATGCAGAGTCATCTCACCCAAGATTTCATCCATGTTTAGAGATGCGAGAAGGAATCTAGAAACTACCGTTAGTGGATCTGATCCGCACTGAGAATTTATTTGATATTATTACTCACATTTCCGAGACCTTCTCCGGAATAATTCGCATAATATCCGCCCGCAATTCGGCATCCATTGCCTCGGGATCAGGGTCACGGTCCAGTCTCATCTCCAGATAACTCCCAATATCTCCAGCGCTAGGACTGAGAGATATCCGGACCGCTTGGCTAAAAGATTCCATGATGTTTTTCTCGATATGAGGCCTTCCAGTAAAGAATACTCGTATGTTTGGGCACACTGCGACAATTTCTCGCAGTGACTCTAAGAGTTCCCGCCGGTGCTTGGGAATGCATTCGTCTAATGCGTCGATGCATATATATAACCGGCGTAGCGATGTAAGAGTCTTCTTCAGAATGTCCACCATGCCGGGAAAAAGGAGACCTCGGCCGCCAAACTCTCTTTTGGCCTTTCGAAAAGCCTCCCGTACTTGCTCCGGTATTCCACCTCGGCGGGCTAGTTGTTTAAGTACCGAGCCCAAAATATTCGCGGTGGATTGCTCGCACTGGGTAAAGAAATCGCAGTATAGCCCCACCACGGCAACCTCTTTTCCCCCTACCTCACCGCATAGGCTATCAATAACTAGGGAACTACCGGTACGATTTGTTGATCGTCAGCGACATCCGCCTTGTCTTTCACGAGAGGAGAGGAGACTTTCTACCTGACATAAGTCTTCCCCGTCCCGGGATTCCCGCAGCAGAAGAGCACTGGCCCAACGGAGTCATCTTGTCCATCACACCATTTTCTAAACTCGGTGGTTCCTAGCACCCAGTTTCCCACGCCATCGAGTCGGTCGGCTTGCACGCCTTGGTGCCGTTGCTGGGGTTCAAGGGGCGATAACCACTGCAGGATTTGATGCCCCTCGTCGTCTATGTCTGTCACAGAGTTAAACATATTGTTGAACGAATTATAGTCGAACGAGTTGAGGTCACTGGTGTTTGGCTGTTGTTGGAACGACATCTCCGCACAGCCTATTCCCCAAATTTCTGTTTTTTTATGAGAGGTAGAGAGAGAGAGAGAGACCGCGTGCGCTGAGGATCTGACTTTTCCCGGAACTCGAGAGGATCGCTGCAGCCTAGGGAAAGAGGGGCTGGCAGTTCATAAGCTTCTCGCGTTGCACAAGTATAAGCCGCCTTGAACCTCAGTGCGCAGAGTGCGCTCTGTCGGAAGCGCATGCCCGAGTGAAAAATAACACCTACCTGTACTCGTATTACACCTAGCTCTCGTAATTTAAAGCGCTATCATAGAGGTATATGTTCACAACCATTTACCACAGCATACGCACAGTATTCCCCAAAGACAACTGTTAATACATAAGAAGTTCAACAAAGTTACAGTCTTCACAGTACCGTACCGTGCTAATTAGTATAGTAGTGGAGACGAAACTAGGCAAACAGGGGTGTTTAGTTGTGCCGAAGGGATTTTGTCGGGGTTAGGGTTACAAAATCTACCGACAACGGATACCTGTCAGTCGCCGGCCCGGTTCCGTGAAACCTTACACCATTCTTCTACCGTACCTACAATCCACAGGCCTGGGTCCGTATCGCTGTACGGCACGAGATACTCCCGCCAGTCAAGGGCCCCCGTAATCAAAGAAATCATTCGCTTCCACCCTAGGCCTACCAGTTTCGTCGCGACTATCCACTACCGGTAGTATGATACGGTGAAGACTGTATGGCCCTGACTCCTTCACCTCCAAAAGTTCGCGCAGTCCTAGCCGAAATCAGGGTTTCCTTGTTTTTTCTCATCCCATCTGTCTGAATCAACCATCAGCCTAACTGAGAATTCAGGCCATACTAATGAGGGGAAGGAGGTGATGCAGATAATGGTTTATTGAGGGACATTCAGAGATTCAAGATCCCTTAACTTAGCTTGGCTACTCGTATGATACACCCACGAGTCAGACATCTGTCAATCTACTGTAAACGAGCCCGCAACCCTAACCCATAGCCTCTTGTTCCAGATGTGTGTCTGAATTAAGCGAACTCGTATCATACTTCGGAGGCCCCCCCATTATTGCTATGATTCCAGTATCGTAGAATCTCATGAAAGTCGGAACGTCGATTTTCTCGAACCCGCCCAATCGCTGCTCTCTATATGTTTAAACTGTGGTGACCTGGCGCTCTTCGTCCTGTTGGTCCGGTTGCCTTAGTTTCGCCTTAGTTCGCTTTAGTGCCATTCCGACTTTCATGAGATTCTAACGGTAGGTGAAGAAAGTTCCCGATGGATTCCAGCCCGCCAATAGATTTGGCTTGCTGATCAGCCTTGGATCTCAGAGTAAAGGATAGTCTGATTAACATCAAATATTTCAATGAATGAAGAATTCAGTTTACCTGCGTCGCACCCGGCACCGGTGCCCTACAGTATTGGGTTGGTTGTTTGCCATGTCTGTGCCCCCCGTATTCTCTGAATATGACTGCAAATACACCAGCGTTTTGATAAAGTTAGAGTCCTAGGTATTTTTCTCTTTTATAAAACACAGGGAGTTTGAACTCATACAGTCTGGCTTGGAGCAGAATACTAGTCAAAATCAGGGCTTGTCCTTTTCATTCTATTAGCACAAATAAATCATTGGCCTGACAGAGGGTCCGGGCAGGGCCTGGCCCCAGACGCTTAAGAGCTGGTAATACCCCTCTCAGGAAACTGAAAAAACCCTCCATAATATGATAGTATAGAAGCTTACCCTCAACTTAAATGCCATTAATTGGTTATGTAAAGCCCCTGTATAAGAAACCCTAGACCTCAATAGAGATGTAGTGGGAGCGGAGAGTTGACACATGACGTACTGTCGCACCTGTCGATAGCTTTCGTAACTTTAATGCGTCGTAGGCGGGGTTGCGCATGCACTTACATAGTCAAAGAGTGGGCAGTTGACATGGGGGTTTTTCTGTTATTACAACCAGGTCAAGAACAACCTCCGGAAGTGGGAGCGTTGTGGGTTTTTTGTCCTTTTGTGTTTTCCTCATCAAGCGAATCAATTTATCACCTCTCTCTTGCCTTTACACTTTCACTTTGATTGAGAGCTTTCGTTTCCATCTATTTCTTGCTTCTTTATCATCCGTCCGGGAGTGAGAGTTGTCAGGATTGACAACTCCCACCAAAGAATCCCTTCCGGGGGAGCCCCGCCACAGTACACTATAACCAGAAAAAATGTAATTTGATATAGCACCAAAATTTAATAGCAACGGGGTGAATAGCGGGCAACTTCGTGCTCCATTTTTCTTACCTACCGTAGATTCTGGGTAAACTCGACCCGCCACCATTCCCGGTATGGCAGCTACTATCCCCGGAAGAGCGAATTCGCCACGGGGTTAGTCTTTGAGAGGAATAGTGGCTGCCTTAAGAAGCATGGCGGCGGCTCGAGTTTTACTCGGATACCAGGGCTAGTCCGCGAACACAGGGCTGACAAAGCTAACGACGATATTAGGAATAGCGCACGCACTAAGGGGTGTGTGTTGAAAACCAGAAGAATTCCTCGAACGCTTTCTGCTTTACTATTGGTTGAACTATCTATTCAAGGTTTCTATTGGATATTTGCCACTTTAGCTCATGCTCAGAATAAATCCTGGTGTTCGCGGACTAACCCTGACACCCGAGTACCCAGAATTTACGGTACTAATCTAACGACAAAGGCATGAGCGCCACGGATATAAAATCACAAAGTTACCTGCGTCCTTCCTTCATTTGCCACACATGTCTGCTCTCTTCCCTGTATCCTCCCAAAACCCCGCCTACCCTGATAGCAACAAAAGAAAGAAACACCCCGCATAATCCCCTGACAAAAGAAATGCAGAACGAGAACCTCCGTCATCCCATGCTTTTAGTTCAAATACCGGGCCCCTGTTCTGCGTTCATCTCTCTAGCCTCCATGCCTTCCTTTGACTGTTTGACTATCATATCATACTTGCACTCACCCATCAACGGAAAAACTTTCTCCAATTTTCTAAGCTCTTATGAACAGTGAGACAATCATTGGAGCACGCCGGGCAGCGCCAGTTACTGATTTCGAACTAAGATAGCCTTAGGGGAAAAAGTGAAAGCCCAATTTAGATTTTCCCGAGCGCGATTAAGTTAGCTCCAGTGTTGCTGATCAGAAAATCATGGACCAAGCTTATCTCCTCACGGGCAGCCTTCTTCCGCACACAACCTTCATACGCTACAGAGGCCTTATATTAAAGCCATCCGGCCATCCCCCAACATCCATAGGGCTGGTTATTCAAAATATCTGTTATAAGAAATCTCATGCAATCAGCTCTTTTTGTGACATAGGCTTCAATGATCAAAAACAAGATTTACCTGCATGAAATTTTATGGTGTGAGACGTCTCCGAGGTTGTATTTACCTCGCAGCTGCGGTTTGGGCTTCTGTATCACTGGTATGCAATATGGTGAAACAGGGGTTATTCGGAAAGTGCTTGGAGTTAAGGTTTGTGCCGTTAATATAAATCCTATGCTGAATAGCGGCACATCATAGAATACCGGCATCATACCAAGGTAGGAAACCTTTGAAGGGCAACAGGCAGTGATATATTTTGCCGGTTGATCTTGAATAACTGTTCCATAACTTCTTTCCGACCCTTTACATCCAGCCTCTGCTTGAGGACTTAGCGGATATCCTGCATGGTTCTCTACTCCGAGCGCGGGTATCGTAGATGTGAGAGCAAGTTAAGTTTAGAGCGGGCCCAACGCAGTTTCCAACTATTAAGGTCCCCTTTCGTTTGAACTGCCAATACAAAGAGAAACTCTTCCCGTACCGCTTTCCTGGGAGTGGGGATTACGAAACCCGCGAGGAGGGGTAATGGGAGGCTGATAGATTTAGCAGAGAGGATACAATTGGGTTAATTGTGATCCTCAACGCTTGGTAGAGGGGAAGAAGGTTGTGATACCTTTGGTAAAATCAAACAGAGTGGTTTATCTCGCAATACAGTAAACAGGTGGGTGGCCATGGCTGGGGTCGGAAAAGAGAAAAGGAAGAAAGTGGGCGAGAGGAGAAAAAACTAACCAAACACTATCGACCACCCACCATAAACTCCTGTTTGTTGATACCAGCAGTGCGTTTGCTCTCGTGTGTATATTATATGGGTCTAATGTAATTTGCGTCTGTATCCCTGAAGCTTCCATCCACCCCTCTTATAATACAATACGGTTGCCGTCGGAGGCGTGAAATAATACGAGTAAATACGAAGCCGGTCACCAACAGACATGGAATAACTTAACCCAATGAGTATGAGATACAAAAGGAAAACCGAAAAAGGTATATAAAGAGAGAAGTGGCTATAGTAGCAGATGACCTGGGCACGGATATAAAGGAAATTGGTTTAAAAAATGGGCAATATGGGAGCAAGAAATTGGAAAGGGGCTAGGGCGATTTGGGGAAACCAAGGAGATGAAAAGATTCCCGGGAAATGATCCAAAGGTTTGACAAGTGCAGGAACTTGGCAACCCAGGTGCGAGGAACTGTGGGTGACGGGTGTGAGATTTTATTCTTGCCAGGCCTGCTGCAGAGCAAGAGGGTACGTCAGATAGATGCCGAGGGAGCCAGGTTTCATCCTTGGACATCAAGACCGGGTGCTTTTGGAGGAGGGTTTGGATAGCTCGGACGGGTGGGGGAAGAAGAGCCCTGCGGACTGCGGGCCCCCTGCGTATCCTTGGATTCGCTTATTCGCTTTTGTAACTATTGATATGATTTCGTTGAGTTTGATGTCGTCCAATCCCAGCAGCATCCGTGCTAGCAGCATCCTCACGACCCCCCGACGCCCATTCCCGGAGGCGAGCCAGAGGGGTGCTTGGTCCAACCCACCCCCTTTGTTGAGGTCGACATCGTTCCGTTCAAGCAGCATCCCTACAACCACTTCATGCCCACCGATGGCAGCCCGGCCGAGCGGGGTTTCGCCGGACCGGCTCACTTGGTTAGGATTGACGTTTTCTTGTGCTAGCAGCGTCCGTACGACTCCCTTATGCCCATTGCAGGCAGCCCACCAGAGCGGTGTTCGATTGCACTTATCCCCTCTGTCGGGGTCGACCTTACTCTGTTCCAGTAGTACCCTCACGGCTTCCTCGTGCCCCCCCCTAGCAGCCCAGATGATTGCTGTGTTGCCGCAATGGTCAGTTGCCTGCACATCCCATTTATTCGTATCCAATAAAGCAATCATTATCTCCACGCATCCCAGGTATGCGGCGCCGTGAAGTCCTGTGAATCCCCTAGGGGTGTCCTCTCGATTAAAAGGCCACTCCCAGAACCGCATCTCATGCGATAACAGTACCTTCGAAGATATGTGCTCATCGTATTTGTCGAGAAGTTTCAACGCAAGAGTTTTCACATCCTCAGTAGTTTCCCGCCTAGCATGTATACTCCAGTAACAAGCAGCGTATTCAATAAATGGGGCAGATGGTGGGACTGAGTGAAGGGTAGGTGAAAAACAGCACACGTGCCGGAAATTGAGGTAGGTCAAACAAACCTCAGCGAGCACAGAATGGGTTTGGGGAGCAAGTTGGGGTTTTGGAACAGGTACTCTTGCAGTGTGTAGTGGATAAGCCGAACGGTAGATGAGGACTTCTCCACCGTGACGAGCCCTAGAGAGCATGCTAGTAGTGTTTCTATCGTAGGAATATTCCGAATATTCAAGTCGGTAGATCCTTTTTCTACCCCTAGGGCGTGGCATAACTCGTCCACATGTAATGGCCGCTCTGCATGCGATACCCACATTAGAACTTCCATACCGAGTATCGACCTGCTTCCGGGCTGCGCCTTTATTCGTGATAGGGTCGCCTCATAAGCCCCTCCTAGACTCTTCCCTTTAGTCATCTCATCAAGCTTCTTTCTTCTCTTATGCAGGGTAATCTCGCCCAAGACTGCATCCATGTTTAGAGAAACAAGAAGGAATCTAGGCACCATAGTTAGAGAATCACCTTTCGGATCTGCACTGAGGATTCATTTGATATTATTACTTACATTTCCGAGACCTTCTCCGGAATAATTCGCATAATATCCGCCCGCAATTCCTCATCCATCGCGTCGGGATCAGGATCACGATTCAGCCTCATCTCCAGATAACTCTTGATATCTCCAGCGCTAGGACTGAGAGGTATCCGGACCGCTTGGTTAAAATACTTCATGATTTCTTTCTCGATATGAGGCCTCCTAGTAAGGAATACTCGTATGTTCGGGGACACTGCAACAATTTCTCGCAGAGACTCTAAGAGTTCCCGCCGGTGATTGGGAATGCATTCGTCTAAAGCGTCGACGCATATAAATAGCTGTGGTAGGGTTGCAATTGTCTTCTTCAGAATGTCCACAATACCGGGAAGAAGGAAACCCCGGCCGCCAAAATCCTTTTTGGCCCTCCGAAAAGCCTCCCGTACTTGCTCTGGGATTCCACCTCCGCGGACTAATTGCTTGACCATGGAGCCCAAAATATTTGTGGCGGATTGTTCCTGCTGGGTGAGAAAATCGCAGTATAGTCCCACCACGGCAACATCTTTCCCCTCAGCTTCATCGCATAGACTATCAATAACTAGGGAACTACGGGTATGGTTTGCTGATCGTCAGCGACATCCGCCTCGTTTCTTCCTCAAAACGAGGACACTCCCTACCTGACACAAGTCTTCCCCACCCCGGGATTCCCGGAGCAGAACAACACCTGCCCAACGCAGCCATCCTCCACATCACGCCATTTTATAAACTCACTGGTTTCTAGTACCCAGTTTCCCACGCCAGCGAGCCGGTCGGCTCGCACGCCTTGGTGCCGTATCTGTGGTTCAAGTGGTGATAACCACTGCAAGATTTGATTCCCCTCGCCGCCTATTTCCGTAGCGAAGTTGAAAATATTGTTGAACGAATTATTGTTGAACGAGTTGAAATTACCGACGTTCTGCTGCTGCTGGAACGACATCTGCGCTATAGCCTATTTCCTGAATTTCTGCGTTTTATGAGAGGTATGATAGAGAGAGATCGTGTGCACTGAGGGTCTGACTTTTCCCGGAACTCGAGGGGATCACTGCAACCTGGGGAAAGAGGGGCTAGCAGTTTATAAGCCTCTCGCGTTGCGCAAGTATGAGCCGCCTTGAATCTCAGTGTGAAAAATGGGCTCACCAAGAACCAAATATCCGAGTGAAAAATTCCATCTGCCTGTATTACACCCAGCGCTCGTAATTTATAACACTACTAGTATAGAGGTATTTGTTTCCGCAACATACGCACAGCATTCCCCAAACACCAATGTTAGTTAATACACAAGCATTTTAACCAAGTTAGGCCCCTGGCTCATTTTCCTCCGAAAGTTCACGCAGTACTGGCCGAAAATCAGGGTTTCTTTGTTTTTCTCATCCCATCGGTCCAAATCAATGATCAGCCTAACCGAGAGTCCGGCCCGTGCCGTTTTGAGGGGAAGATGGGGAATATAATGGTTTATCGTGGGACATTCACAAACTCAGGATTCCTTGGCTTAGTCTGGCTGCAACCATTTGTCACACATCTGTTAGTCTAAGCGAGCCCGCAACCCTCATCCATGACCTCTCTCGAAGTTCGCCAAGGCAAGATTAACGAGTTTCAAATGTTATGGTGCAAGACCCCCCCCCCCGGGGGGTAGTATATCTTGCAGCTACAATTTGAGTCACAGTATCACTAGTATGCAATATTGTGAAATAGCGTTGTTCCAAAAGTAGAGGAAGTTAGAGTTTGCACCGTAAACCTAAATCGTATTATATGATGAATGGCAGCACAAGATAAAGATTAATATCGGCACAAAGGTAGAAATCTTTTGAGGGGACGGGCAGGGATATATTTAGCCGGTTAACCTTGAATAACAGTTCCATTACTTTTTACCGGACCCTGCATACCCATCTTGGGTTTAAGGGCTTAGCGGATGCTGTGCCTAGTTCTCTACTACTCGCGCAGGCCTCATGGGCTTGATAGAAAGTTGAGAGAAAGCCTTATCATAATTTCCCACTATTAAGGCCCTTCTGTTGAGCTGCCAATACCAAGAGAAGTCTTCCCCACCGCTTTGCTAGTATTGCAGTGAACCTTATGAAACCCTCGAGGAAGGGCAAGAGGAAGCCGATAGATTTAGCAGGGAGGGCACTATGTTCAAAGAGAGAGATAGGGGTTGGAAGTCTTGAGATGCTGCCTGGCATGCTCTCATGATAGCTACTTTGCTATTCGGACAGTTTCTAGGAACGAACTTTGGGTTTGGGGATACCTTGGCTTTCGGGAAAGGATTTCCGCTGCAGGAATGCGCTTGGGTTTTGAATCAGTGGATCCGCCTGAAAAAAAAAGTAGTAAATCTCCAATGGAAGTGAAAGAGTCGGATGCGCGGATTTTGGATGATCCTCGGAGGCTGTAAATAATGGGAATCTTTGCCTTTCCCTTGTCAACATGAGCCATGAGCATGGAAAGGGGAAAGGGGGATATACGGAAGAGAATGAATATGTGTGGTGGTCCATGGAAGGATAGGACGATTTTGTTGTGATTTATATATACTTCTGGCTTCACCGTTAGTTAGTAGTTATGAGAAGTTGTTGAACGAGGGAACTTCCCCACTCCTAAGTTGCGCAATCGTGTTTTTCGTTGGTGAGCTCTGGGTGTTTCGTTCAGTTGTCATCGCCGTCGATCCACGTTTAAAAATAGGGGAGCACAATGCAGTGGAGGCTTTAGTATAAGTGAGGAAAGGGGTTTGTCTTACAATACAGTGAACTGGTGAGTGGCCGCGGATGGGGCCGGAAAAAAAAGGTAGGAGAAAGGGGCGGGAAATGGGCCAAACTATCAATCACGCACCATAAACTCTTCTTCGTTGATGTTTGCAGTGCACCTGCTCTTATGTGTGTATAGTATCTGGGCCTAATGTAATTTATATCTATACCCATGAAGCTTCCATCCACCCCTCTTATAATACAGTACAGTTGCCGTCGGTGTTGTGCAACAACGCAAGCAAATACGAAGTCGATCATTAACAGACATAGGATAACCTAACTAAATGGGTATGAGAAACAAAAGGAAAACCAAAAATGTATATAGCAAGAAGTGGTTATAGAAACAGATGAACAGGGCACGGATATAAACAAAGATGGTGAAGAGAGGGGGACCAAAGAATAAGGGAGTAAGAGAGGAGGAGGCGAGGGTGATTCGGGGAAACCAAGGAGGCAACGGGATTCCAGGGAAACGATCTAAAAGTTTAGCAGCCGCAGGAATTTGTCAATCCACGTGTGAAGAAGTGTCGGTGAGGGCGTAGGATCTTGCTTTTGCCAGATCTGTTGCCCTGCTAGGCGGGTAAGTCAGGTATAATATCGTACAGTGAAAACTCGAATAATCGGACCATATGCTATGCAGTCCGAAATTTCCTCCTTTGGAAAAGGGGTGAAAAGGACACAAAATCCGCCCATCGAGACAAAAACAAGAGAAAAAAACACCAGACTATACTAGGAGAGGCAACTCCAACGTCCTAGCCCATGGTTCGGTTATTCGAGTCTTTACGGTAGATGTTGAGATAGCGCCAGGTTTTCATCTTTGGATATCAAAACCTACGGGTGCTTTCAGAGAAGGGTTCAGGTAGTACAAGAGGGTGGGTGGTGAAGGTCTTTGTTGATTGTAGGCTTGATGTATATTCGGGGATAAAATCCGTCGGCTATTCTTTTTTCCGCAACCGCTTCGCAATTCTCTCATACTAATTCTTGAGAGCCAGCAAGAACGGTGTTCGGCTCTGCTTATTCACTTTGTCGGGATCGAGGTTATCCGGTTCTTGCAGCGTCTCCACAACCTCCTCCTCCGCATTCTTGGCAGACAACAAGGGCCGTTTTTGGCCACGTTCGGCGTCAGCTGTTTCGGGATTGATGTCATTCCGTTACGGCAGCGTCCCAGCGATCCCCTCATGCCGATCCCCGGGATTCAGCAAGAGTGGTGTTCGTTCCGCTCATGTATTTTGTCAGAATTGATGTCGTCCCGTGTTGGAAGCATGCTCTCGATCCCATCGTGCCCGTCGCTGACAGCCCGCGAGAGCAGCGTTCAGCCTAATCCATTCGTTTTAGCAGCATTGCCGTAGTTCCATTCCCGCAACATCCTTACGACCCCTTCGTGCCCATTCCTAGAAGCCCAGAAGAGCGGAGTTTCGCCGAACTGATCCGCGTGGTCAGGGTTGACGTCATCCCGGACTAGCAGCATCCGCACGACACCCTCGTGTCCACTCTCGGCCGCCAGCCAGAGCGGTGTTCGATCCCACCTACCCGCTCCGTCGGGGTTGATCTCATTCCGTTTCAGCAGTATCATCACGATCTCCTCCTCTCCATCCTTGGCAGCCAACAAGAGCAGTTGTTGGCCATATTCGGTGTTAACCGTTTCGGGATTGGGACCGTTCCGTTCCAGCAGCATCCTTACGACTCCATCATGTCCATTCCTAGAGGCCCAGAAGAGCGGGGTTTCGCCGAACTGATCCTTGTGGTCGGGATTGACACCATCCCGTGCTAGCAGTGTCCGCACAATCCTCTCGTGCCCGTTCTCGGCAGCGAACCAGAACGGTGTTCGATTCCACCTACCCGCTTTGTCAGGGTTGATATCGTTCCGTTCCAGCAGCGTCTTCACGATCTCCTCCTCCCCATCTTTGGCAGCCAACAAGAGCAGTTGTTGGCCATATTCGGTGTTAACCGTTTCGGGATTGGCGCCGTTCCGTTCCAGCAGCATCCTTACGACTCCCTCATGCCCATTCCTAGAAGCCCAGAAGAGCGGGGTTTCGCCGAACTGATCCTTGTGGTCGGGATTAACATCATCCCGTGCTAGCAGTGTCCGCACAATCCTCTCGTGCCCGTTCTCGGCAGCGAACCAGAACGGTGTTCGATTCCACCTACCCGCTTTGTCAGGGCTGATATCGTTCCGTTTCAGCAGCGTCTTCACGATCTCCTCCTCCCCATTCTTAGCAGACAACAAGAGCAGTTGTTGGCCATATTCGGTGTTAACTGTTTCGGGATTGACATCGTTCCGTTCCCGCAGAATCCTGACGACTCCCTCATGCCCATTCTTAGAAGCCCAGAAGAGCGGGGTTGCGCCTAACTGATCCACATGGTCGGGATTGACGTCGCCGCGTGCTAGCAGCGTCCGCACGACCCCCTCATGCCCACTCTCGGCAGCCAACCAGAGTGGTGTCCGATTCCACTTACCCGCTCCGTCGGGGTTGATGTCACTCCGTTTCAGCAGCGTCTTCACTATCCCCTCCTCCCCATTCTTGGCAGCTAACAAGAGGAGTTGTTGGCCAAGCCCGGTTTCAGCTGTTTCAGGATTGACGTTATTCCGTTCCAGCAGCATCTTTGTGACCCCCTCATGCCCATTCTTCATAGCCCAGAAGAGCGGGGTTTCGCCGAACTGGTCCTTGTGGTCAGGGTTGACATCGCCCCGTGCTAGCAGCATCCGGACGACCCCCTCATGCCCATTCTCGGCAGCCAACCAGAACGGTGTTCGATTCCACTTGCCCGCTTTGTCGGGGTTGATGTTGCTCCGTTCCAGCAGCACCCTCACGGCTTCCTCATGCCCCCATCTAGCGGCCCAAGTGATTGCTGTGTTACCATGGAGGTCAGTTGCCTGCGCATCCCATTTATTCGTCTCTAATAAAGCAATAATTATCTCCACGCATCCGAGGTATGCAGCACCATGAAGCCCTGTAAATCCTCTAGGGGTGTCCTCCGAATCAAAAGGCTGCTCCCAGGGCCTCGCCCCATGCAATAATAGTACCTTCGAAGATATGTGCTCATCGTATCTACCGAGCAGTTTCAGCGCAAGAGTTTTCACGCTTTCAGTGGTTTCCTGCCTAGCATGCGCACCCCAGTAACAAGAAGAGTATTCCACAAAAGGGGCAGTTTGTGGGGCTGAACGAAGAGTAGGTGAAAAGCTCCGCACATGCCGGAAATTAAGATAGGTCAAACAGACCTCAGCAATCAAAGAGTGGGGCTTAAGGAGCAAGTTGGGGTTATGTGAGAGGTATTCTTGAAGTGTGTAGTGGACAAGCCGCACAATAGATGAGGACTTCTCCACCGTGACAAGCCCTAGAGACGATGCTAGTAGTGTTTCTATTGTAGGAATATTCCGAATATTCAAGTCCATAGATCCTTTTTCTACTCCTAGGGCGTGGCATAGCTCGTCGACATGTAATGGCCGCTCCGCATGTGATACCCACATAAGGACTTGCATGCCGAGTCCGGATCTGCTTCTCGGCTGTGCAGTCATTCGTGATAGGGTTGCTGCGTAGGCACCTCCCAGATCCTCCCCTTTCGTCATCTCATCAAGCTTCTGTCTTCTCGTATGAAGTGTAATCTCGCCCAAGATTGAATCCATTTTTAGAGAAACGAGAAGGAAGCTAGGCACCACGGTTAGCGAATCACACCTCGGGCTTCACTAGGAATGCATTCGATATTCGCGCTTACATTTCCGAGACCTTCTCCGGAATAATTCGCATAATATCCGCCCGCAATTCGTCATCCATTGCGTCGTAACCATCGTCATTGTCCAGCCGCATCTCCAGATAACTCTGAATATCGTCGTGGGCAGGAGCGAGAGGTATCCGGACCGCTTGGCTAAAACATTTCATAATCTCTCTCTCGATATGAGGCCTCCCAGTAAGGAATACTCGTATGCTCGAAGACACTGCGACAATTTCTCGCAGTGACTCTAGCAAGTCCCGTCGGTGCTTCGGAGTGCATTCGTCTAACGCGTCGATGCATATAAATAACCGCGGTAGCGATGTAATAGTCTCTTTCAGAATGTCGACCATACGGGAAAGAAGGAGACCTCGGCCGCCAAACTCCTTTTTGGCCTTCCGAAAAGCCTCCCGTATTTGGTCCGGGACTCCAGCTCGGCGGGCTAGTTGCTTGAGCATCGAGCCCAAAATATTCGCCGTGGATTGTTCCTGCTTGGTAAGGAAATCGCAGTATAGCCCCACCACGGCAATGTCGTTTCTCCCAGCCTCATCGCATAGACTATCAATAACTAGGGAACTACCGGTACGATTTGCTAACCATCAGCGACACCCGCATTGCCTCCCTCGGGACGAGAGCACTTCCTACCTGACATAAGTCTTCCCCACCCCGGGATTCCCGTAGCAGAACAGCACTGGCCCAACGCAGCCATCTTGCGCATCACGCCATTTTCTGAACTCGCTCGTTTCCAGTACCCAGTTTCCCACGCCATCGAGTCGGTCGCTTCGCACGCCTTGGTGCCGTATCTGTGGTTCAAGAGGCGATAACCACTGCAGGATTTGATGCCCCTCGTCGTCTATCTCTGTAACGTAGTTGTAAATATTGTTGAACGAATTATTATTGTTGAACGAGTTGACATTTCGGGTGTTCTGCTCCCGCTGGAACGACATCTGCGCTACCGGTATAGCCTATTTCCTAGAGAGAAAAAATCCGCGAGAGGTAGAGAGGGAGATCGTGTGCACTGAGAATCTGACTTTTCCAGGAACTCGAAGTGATCTCTGCAACCTGTGGAAAGCGGGGGCTGGTAATTTACAAGTTCCTGGCGTTGCACGGTTATGAGCTGGCCCAATCATTATTGGCATAGCTCCCAAGGTTCTTCGCGACTTCACCAAACTAGTTTTGCTTCCAGAGCAGCCTTAGATCTCAGTGCGAAAAACGCGCTTAACAGGGACTAAATGTTAGAGTGAAATATTCCATTTGCCTATTCTACACGTGGCGCTCGTAATTTACCGTGCAGTTCTTTAGAGAGAGGTATCTGTTCACGACCATGACAACCAGACAACCATGTATCGTGGTGTACCGTAGCATAAGCAGTGTATTCTTCAAACAGCTGTGAATACTGTACTATACACAAGCATTTTAAGCAAGTTAGGGCCCTGGCTCCTCCAAAAGTTCACTCGTGCCGGCCGAAATTAGTGGTTCTTTGTTCCTCTCACCCAATCGGTTCAAATCAATCACCAACCTAACCGCGAATCCAGGCAGTGCTGGTATCGGTTCGGACAGGGAATCAGGAGAAACAAGCTTGGACCTTAAGTCGAGTGGCAACAATATTTATTATAACGATCCCTACGAGTGCTCGAGTACAGTACTCCCTCATCTTTGCCAAGAATACCTCCGGGAGCCGAAAATTTGGTGAGAACTCCAGCAAAATATCGGCTGGCGGAGGTATTCTTGGCAAAGACGAGCGAGTACAGTATGCATCGTACAAGTACCGGTATCACAATCCGAATAGAAAAGGGCAATTGGTTTGTAACAGCTTAATAAGTATCATACCGTTAGCACGCCGGGAAATGATCACATGGTATCCAGGACAAAATCATAATTCACCACACGATATCTCCAACTTTTAGCTACAGTATCTCTTGTTTTTGCTTTCCCGACCAAAAGGACCAAGAAGGCATTTACAGGAATTATGTCTATTTCTTTGCAGAAACCGGGCCAATAAAAGTAAATTGAATATATTATCCGAGATGACGTAACCAATGTCCCCAATGGAAGGGGTGTGAGAAGGGAAGATGGTACAGATAATGGTTTGTTGTGGGGCATTAGCAAATTCGGAATCCCTAGACTTAGCTTGGCTACAACCAAGAGTCCGGCATCTGTGTTAGGAGTCTCTAGCGCTGTTCGGTGTGCTCGGCATATCGCGCGGCTTATTGCTTTATCGTTCGGATAGTTTCTGGGAACGCGCTCTGGCTTCGGGAATGCTTGGGCTGTGGGGAAAGGATTTGGGCTGCGGGAATGCGCTTAGGTTTTGGATCGACCCACCCGCGCCGTAAGGGAAGTGGAAAAGCTGTAATGGAAGTGAAAGTCGGATGCGCGGACGTTGGATGATTCCCGGAGGCCATGAACAGTGGGAGTCTCCATTTTTCCTTTGTTAGCATGGTATGGAAAGGGGAGGGAAGGGGGACATGCGGGCGAGAATGGATATGTGTTGTGGTCCAGGAGGGGCAGGACGATTTCGTTGTGGTTTATATATATTCCTGTCCTTACCGTTAGTTAGTGGTGATAGTTAGAGGGAGAACGAGAGGACTCCCCCCACTGCTAGGTTGTGCGTGGGCGATCGTGTTGTGAACCCTTGGCGTTTCGTTTCGCTGTGGCCGTTTCATTTGGTGGTCGTCGCCCTGGATCCCTGCAGCCTGGATCAGTTCAAAAATCTGTTGTGCAACCCCACGGCCCGAACCCTTGACCCCTGTTGCTCCAGAAGCGTGCTAGAAGTATGATACGAGCTTGGCGACAAAAACAATCGACCCTCGCACCGGTTGCAAAGCGATCACGAACTTCTACACCACATACGATACTCCTGTTGAAAATCTTGGTTGCGGAGGTAATGATTTACGGTGAGGATTTTACGCAGTGGACTGAAACCGCTTAGGTGGAGATGAGAATCATGATTGATTGATGACAACTTTGTGGAAGGAAAGACTTGAGGAAAGTTGTGTACAGGAAGGAAGATGTTTTGCGTGGAGAAGGTATGAAGGAAGGAAAAACAAGTGGGGTGAAAACATTTTTAGAGCTTGCGCGTCCTTTGACTAGTGCGTACGTATGCCTCTGCGGCCACAGAGAGCGGGCACATCCCGCACCAAGTGCGGCCATCAACCGCTATTTCCAACAACTCCAATGGCCGCCCCAACTCCGCGGGCGGGGCTGCGGTCCCGCTGGGGTACTCCTGAACACCCACGAGTCATTCCAAGGAAATTGAGTTCTATCAAAAGTTGAATTTTAGGAGGACGGTGACTTCTGTTATAAGGAGAACATCTTCCGCACCGCTTCCCTAGAAGTGAAACTTACGAAACCCGCTAGGAGGAGCAACGAGAGGCTGATAGATGCAGCAGAGGATACTATATGTTAATTGTGATCAGTATTACGAACCGTCCGAGGGGGGGAGTACAGGGACAGCGGGGATAACGACAAGGAGAACCGGACCGCTGCTCGGGTTTACATCGTCCTTCATAGGGAAAATTACACGGGGGACTACCGGCCCTTGCTACGACCGCCGGCCCCGACACGCTATGCCTTTTTCTGTTTAGTCACATACACTGGACTGCCACCGCTCTGGCAGACGGCGGGGGATCGCATGGCGGCGGGGGTTGTGGAGGGGATCACAGGGGGCATCAGAAAACCGTTGGATGTAGGGAAGGACTATGGGGGACGGCCACAGATAGCAGGCACTAGAGATGACTACCGGACGCAAGGGAACAAAGGATGAGAGTGACGGCGGATGGCGGCGGGGGATGGCTGGCGACCGCGGGAGACCGCAACCAAACTATGGGTGATGTATTATGATTCCCGGTAGCAGACAAAGTAAACCCCGCCCCACAAGGAAGAAAAGGTTAAATAGATCATCAAGTCCTCCAAGTATTAAGAATAAGACCAAAGCAATTCATCTCTCCTCTACCTTCAATTTCTCTTTCAAGCGCTTCTTTAAATCGTCCTCTTTAATTACTCCGGTAATGTCCATAGCAAAGCCAAACCACCGATATTACGGAAGTCGGTTCTCATCAGAACGCCTAGGATTTTCCGGAAAGTTTACAGGAAAACTCAATCGACTACATTGGATCCGGATATCTCCTTCTCCAATTCTCCCCGCCCAGGAACGATAAACAGCGGGGCTTATGAAATATTTAACCTGAAGTGTCTGATTTAAAATAAATGCACAGGTAAGAAATGATAAAACTGAAATCATTCCCGGGCCCTACCGGGCCGGTAGGGCGCCCCGTACTGCCTACACCCCCCCAGGCAATCCGTGGAACGAGAAAAGGATGGACTATTCGGAACACGGATTGTGATGTTCAAAGCGAGATAGGGAAGAAGGCTGTGACGCCTTTGGTATAAGTAAGGAGAAGGGTTATCTCACAATGCAGTAAACAGGTGGGTGGCCATGGCTGGGGTCGGAAAAGAAAAAAGGAAAAAGGAGGGAGACAAGAGAAAAAAATAAACCAAACCCTATCAACCACGCGCCATAAACTCCTATTCGTTGATGTCTGTAGTGCACCTGCTTTCATGTGTATAGTATCTGGGTCCAATGAAATTTATGTCTATATTTATGAATGTTCTATCCACCCCTCTTATAATACAATCTAGTTGCCGTTGGAGTTATGCAATAACAAAAAGAAATAAAAATCCGATCATTGACAGAAATGGAATAACTTACCCCAGCGGATGTGAGAAACAAAAAGAAAATCAAAAAAAAAGGGTGTATATATAGACAGAAGTTATTATGGTAACGTATGAACGGGGCACGGATATAAACAAAGTTGGTTAAAAAGAAAGGGCCAAACAATAAGGGAACAAGAAATTGGGAAAGGGCTAGGATGATTTGGGGAAACTAAAGAGACAAGGTCTAGGGAAATGATCCAAAGGTTTGATAGCTGCAGGAACTTGTCAAGAACTATTGGTGACGGGCGTCGGATTTCGTTCCGCCAAGTCTGTTGGCCGCCGGGAGGGTATATCAGGTTGATATTGAGGCAGTGCTATCATAGGTTGCATTCTTGGACATCAAACCCCGCGGGTGCTGTTAGGAGGGGGGCCAGATAGCCCGGACTGAGGAGGAGAAGAGTTCTGTTGATTGCAGGCTTGCTGCATATTTAGGAACCAGACCCGTCAGCTACCAAAGCCGCTCAGTGATTCTCTCATACAAATTCTTGAGGGCCCGCGACAGTGGTGCCGGGCCCTGCTTACTCGCGTCGCTGGGATCGATGCCGTTCCGTCCTAGTAGCATTTTCACAGCTCCCTCATGCTTATTGACAACAGCCCGTGGGAGGGGTATTTGACTCCACTGATTCGCTTTGTCGGGATTGACTTTATCCCATTCTAGTAGCATGTCCGTTACCCTCCTGTTGTGGACAGACCGCGAGAGCGGCGTATGGCCCCATTTATTCGCCTTATCGGGATTGATATCGCTCCGTTCTAGTAGCATCCCTACAACCCCCTCATGCCCATTGGTGGCAGCCCAGTAGAGCGGTATTTCGCCCCACTGATCTACGTGGTTGGGATTGACGTCGTCCCGCGCCAGCAGCATCCGCACGACCCCCTCATGCCCACTCTCGGCAGCCAGCCAGAGCGGCGTTCGATTCCACTTACCCGCTTTTTCGGGATCGATGTCGTTCCGCTCCAGTAGTGTCTTGACGATTCCCTCTTCCCCATGCCTGGCAGCCCACAAGAGCAGCTTTTGGCCAAATTTGGTAGGCGTGTCGGGATTGATGTCACTCTGCTCCGGCAGCCTCTTCGCGATCCCCTCATGCCGACTCTCGGTAGCCAACCAGGGTGGTGCCTCGCTCCATTCGTCCACAATTTTGGAATTGATACCATCCCATTCTAGCAGCATGGCCCTGGCCCCCTGATGTCCGTTGTCAGCAGCCCGCGAGAGCGGCGTTAGGCCCCATTTATTCGCCTTATCGGGATTGATATCACTCCGTTCTAGCAGCATCCTTACGACCCCCTCATGCCCATTGTTGGCAGCCCCGTAGAGCGGAGTTACACCCAACTGATCAACATGGTTGGGATTGACGTCGTCCCGCGCTAGCAGCATCCGCACAACCCCCTCATGCCCACTCTCGGCAGCCAGCCAGAGCGGCGTTCGATTCCACTTACCCGCTTTTTCGGGATCGATGTCGTTCCGCTCTAGGAGTGTCTTGACGATTCCCTCATCCCCATGCCTGGCAGCCCACAAGAGCAGTTTTTGGTCAAATTCGGCATCAGGCATGTCGGGATTGATGGCATTCTGTTCCAGAAGCCTCTTCGCGATCGCCTCATACCGATTCTCGGCAGCCAACCAGGGTGGTGTTTCGCTCCATTCATCCACTATGTTGGAATTGATGCCATCCCGTTCTAGTAGCATGTTCATGACCCCCCAACGCCTGTTGTCGACAGCCCGTGAAAGCGGCGTATGGCCCCATTTATTCGCCTTATCGGGATCGACACCACCCCGTTCTAGCAACATCCTTACCACCCCCTCATGACCATTGCCGGCAGCCCAGTAGAGCGGAATTTCGCCCCACTGATCCGCGTAGTTGGGATTGACGTCGTCCAGCGCTAGCAGCATCCGCACGACCCCCTCGTGTCCATTCTCGGCAGCCAGCCAGAGCGGTGTTCGATTCCACTTACCCGCCTCGTCGGGATTGATGTTGCTCCGTTCCAGCAGCACTCTCACGACTTCCTCATGCCCCCACCTAGCAGCCCAGGTGATTGCTGTGTTACCATGGAAGTCAGTTGCCTGCGCATCCCATTTATTCGTATCCAATAAAGAAACCATTATCTCCAGACGTCCGAGGTATGCGGCACCATGAAGCCCTGTAAATCCTCTAGGGGTGCCCTCCAAATCAAAAGGCCGCTCCCATGGCCTTGTCCCGTGCGACAACAGTATCTTCGAAGATATGTGCCCATCGTATCCATCGAGCAGTTTCAATGCAAGAGTTTTCACACTTTCACTGGTTTCCCGTCTATCATGCGTACTCCAGTAACATGAAGCGTATTCAACAAATGGGGCGGTTGGTGGGACTGAATCAAGAGCAGGTGAAATGCTCCACACATGCCGGAAATTGAGGTAGGTCAGGCAAACCTCGGCGATCGTAGAGTGGGGTTTGGGAAGCAAGTTGGGGTTATGGGATAGGTATTCTTGCAGTGTGTAGTGGATAAGCCGGACCGTAGATGAGGACTCTCTCCACCGTGACGAGCCCTAGAGAGCATGCTAGTAGAGTTTCTATCTTAGAAATATTCCGAATATTCAAGTCGGCAGATCCTTTTTCTACTCCAAGGGCGTGGCATAACTCGTTGACATGTAGTGGCCGCTCCGCATGCGATACCCACATTAGAACTTCCATACCGAGTTTTGATCTACCCCCAGGCTGTGCCTTTATTCGTGATAGGGTTGCCGCATAAGCCCCTCCCAGACCTTCCCCTTTAGTCATCTCATCAAGCTTCTCTCTTCTCTGATGCAGAGTAATCTCGCCTAGGATTGCATCCATGTTTAGAGAAACAAGAAGGAAGCTAGGCACCAGGGTTAGTGAATCACTCCTCGGATCTGCGCTGGGAAATTATTTGATATTCTGACTTACATTTCCGAGACCTTCTCCGGAATAATTCGCATAATATCCGCCCGCAATTCCTCGTCCATTGCGTCGGGATCGGTATCACGGTCCAGCCTCATCTCCAGATAACTCTTAATATCTGCACTTCTAGGGCTGAGAGGTATCCGGACAGCATGGCTAAACCATTTCATAATTTCCTTCTCGATATGAGGCCTTCCAGTAAGGAATACTCGCATGTTCGGGGACACTGCAACAATTTCTCGCAGCGACTCTAGGAGGTCCCGTCGGTGCTTCGGAGTGCACTCGTCTAAGGCATCGATGCATATAAATAACCGTGGCAGCGATGTAATTGTCTCCTTCAGAATTTCGACCATATCGGGAAGGAGGAAACTACGGCCACCAAACTCCCCTTGGGCCATCTTAAAGGCCTTCCGTATTTTCTCCAGGATTCCACCTCGGCGGGCTAGTTGTTTGAGCATGGAGCCCAAAATATTCGCGGTGGATTGTTCCTGTTGATTGAGGAAATCGCAGTATAGTCCCACGATGGCAACGTCTTTTCCCTCAGTCTCATCGCATAGACTATCAATAACTAGGGAACTGCGGGTATGATTTGTTGATGGTTAGCGACATCCGCCTTGTCTTTCTCAAGCCGAGGGCACTTCCTACCTGACATAAGTCTTCCCCACCCCGGGATTCTCGGAGCAGAACAACACTGGCTCAAAGCAACCATCTTCCGCATCACGCCATTTTCTGAACTCGCTGGTTTCCAGTACCCAGTTTCCCACACCAGCGAGGCGGTCGCTTCGCACGCCATGGTGCCGTATCTGTGGTTCAAGCGGTGAGAGCCACTGGATGATTTGACGCCCCTCGGCGTCTGTATCCGTAAATAGGTTGATAGTATTGAAGGAATTATTGTTGAACGAGTTGAGATTACCGGTGACCAGCTGTTGCCGGAACGACATCTGCGCTATAGCCTATTTTCCAAAGTTCTTTCTTTTGTGAGAGTTGGGGAGGGATCGCGGCGTCGAGAGTCTGGCTTCTCTCGGAACCGGGGGGATATGCTGCCTGAACAAAGAGGGGTGGCGATTTATTTACCCTGGCGTTGCACAAATATGCACAGGCCCAGCCATCGTGGGGAGTGCCTAGAGTGTTCTCCAAGACACCTTTCACCCTCGGATTTGCTTGCGCTTCCGCCTTGGGACCCACAGCCAACAACAAGTTCGGCTGGCATCAATTGTTCGAGAAATACCGTTCCCCTGCCTGCCGGTACACCAGGCACCCGTTATCAACATTACTGTAGGGCGCAGTGTCTATTTACCCAACATGTACCCAACATACCCACCGTATTCTTCGAACACAGCTGTGAATACCAGAAACTGAAGCATCTTAATAAAGTTAGGGGGTTCCTTTTATCTCCCTCCAGTGCGGATCGACGGGAAGAAGCAAAGCTCCAAAATCGCAGGCTGGCCGCACAATCACTTGTCCTATATCATACTCGAGACAGTACTATTAGCAAATAGGCAAATAACTAGGTATCTTCGTCAAGCTCAGCAAGAATCCCCGGCACTCCCGGCTCTCCACTTTACTCGTCTCCAATTATTCGTTCGTAAAAACCTATCTGCTAGGACTAAACCCTGTTCATTCTCTACCATTGAACAATTTCGATTCCTTAGTACATATCATGGCCCGTGATTCTATAATATCTAATCTCGGATTTATGTTTGTCTGAGGGAGGCAATTTAGTGACCGTAAAAAAAAGAAAGCCGTTCGCAACGCCCGCGCTAAACAATCGGCCGTAAATCACTTAGGCGCAGCTCTCAAAGCTTACCAGTGTGCTACCGGTAGTGTTTTAGCTGCAGGGAGCCGCCTCTGACCGGAAGACTTGCGCAACTAGGCGGCAAAGGCCAACCTACATTCTGCCTTTCTATAGTTGAGCTGTTCCTAAATAGCAGGAGGAAAGTTACCGTAGAGGCTCTGCCGAGAGTAGCCATACCAGTCAGTCTGGCTTCGGAGATCCCAACCGGGTCCTTGTAGTAAAAGCAGAGAAAAAGCCTCCGGTTTGTACTGTACTGTACCATGTCTTTAAGTATTATGTTTTTCCCCTCTGGATACCACCGACATCATCATAAGTATTACTTCCAAGTACCCGCACCCGTGGACCAAAGTCACGACTCTTTTTGGTGTGGCGACGAGGCATAAACAAGGACAACCTGGATCCTCAGATAAGAGCACTGAAGCGATCACTCCTTCCAAGAAACGAACATAATCGCTGTCGTTGGTGCAAGCTACGTTTTTGTTCGCGGTGAATACAGAAGAATTCTTATCTAGATGGTTGGAAAAGAATTCATACCCGCGCTGCAACACCGGCCACTGTGCTCGCGGCCGCACACCAGCGACCGTCGATGCCTTGCTCAAAGAATTCTCATCTCCCCGCTTCGCTAACCGAACTGTTCACCCCACCATCTCTAAAATTGCACGTGAACCCTGACCTGCCACCTGTTGCCCCGGCAACAGCCTCGTAACTGGCGTGCAAGATCCATCACAGCGCATCACTCACCTCTCCTGGCTCTCCATCGGCTTTGAGCAGAAAGTTTTCAGGGTTGACACTACGACGTAATACAATATAGAGCAGCAACTTACCACAAACCCACCTGATACCATTTTTCGGGCCAGGATGAGGGGGTGCTTTGGCCCTCGGTGGAGATTTGAGAGAGGGGCGTGGTTTGCACATTGGGCTACAAGCTGGGAGGGGAAGCCCAAACTAGACCATCGGGAACAAAATTAACTCCTACGTGGTGAGTCGAAAAATCACGGATCCAACCCGGCCCCTCCTCCTCAACAACACCCCCCAACACACAATCCCCTTCGCACACTCCCAAAGCCCCTATTTAGGCCCCCGCCCGGTGATCCCTAAATGTTTGCCGGTTGGCTACTCTGGTCCTACTTATCGGGAGGCTTGATTAATCAACCCGTTCTGCGGCTGCGATCAACAAGGCACAAGACCGCCCGGCATCAAATATTTTGGTACGAGATACCGGGGCCTGGCGGTTTTGCCTTGTAGTTCTAATTTACGTTACGCTATCCATAGCACACAATCCCACTAAAGTATGGTGTCGCTTGAAAAGTACTTGGAGATAAGGTTTGCACCGCAATGCTAGACACCGTGACCAGTGGCAGCGCAACGTAGTATGATAGCACCGGTATTGGTATGCCGATTCCCAGCTTCAGGGCTAAGCTGGCGTTCTTGTGAATACAGTGCTCTGCCACTCCCGGGGGTGCAGTAGGTAAGATAAGAAGTTAACCTACAGCGAGCCCCCAACACACTTTCCAACTGTTAAAGTCCCCCCTTCTTGTTGGGCTTCTGGGATATGGAAAAAGTTTCTGCAAAGATTTCCGAGCCCTATCCAAAATTGAAATCTTGTGTGCACAGGAGATACCGGTTGTTGGAGTATGACCGAATTTTGATACTGTTGAGGTTCGGTACCTGGAGGTTGGACAGCCACCCGGAGGAGCTGTGGTTTAGGGAGTTTTGTGTGAGGAAACGAGCGGCGGCCAGAACGGTAGCCACAGCTCATTCAATCAAACCAAGAGAACCATCCGAAAGTTTCTTATTTGGGTTTAGCGGTCCGGGTGGCCTGGGAGGCCGTTTATTGGAGAGGCTTGGAGACTTGATAGCGACGTGATCTAGATCCAGCCCTTGCCGAGCAATAAAGGCTGATTGTGGCGGTGCCCAGGATGCAATGGCGGTTTTATGTCAATTTCAACCACCATCTTCGCTTTGATGCCATAACAGCACGAGCGCATTCTAGCCGCATTTCCGCAACCTTAGGCACTTTGCAACAAACTGGGGGGATTTAGCTGGTTCGGCGCACTAGTCGTTAGGCTAAGAAGTACTCGGTAAGGAGTTTAGTGAGGATACCTAAAGACTCTTTGTTCTCCCCTACGCGAGTACGGTATCTACCTGCCTGTTGTAGACGCTCCCTTGTCTTTGAATAACATCCCGGAAGACCACAGATAATCCTCTGATGATACAGGTAGGTATGTAAAGTGGAATGTAAGCCTACAACTTAGGCTATTTGTCGGGGTAGATTTAGCAAAAAGGCATGCGGCTTTGATGAAGTTGGAAGAGTGTTTTTGAGTTTGATCATATGAGGGAAGAAAAATCTATTGGTCATAACCCAAATTACGCAGGTGGACGATTTACAAAACGGCTTGAAGCGTGCTGGGGCACAATTCCACTGAGGTTACCGTAGCGGCTCATTCGCCGAATTCAACTAAGGGCCCGTTTACCTTTAGACGGCCGTCTGGCAACCAGAGACAGTGCCGGCCGTCAAAGAAAGTCAGTTGGATAAATGGGCTTTCAGCTATATAAAGTATTATACTAGACAGTATATTAGCTAAACATGCAACTATTCTGTTTTCTTTACATACCTTTGGCTGTCTGTCTCTTTCTAAAAATTAAATACGTAATAGGTGATTGTACAGTACTAGACGGTGGCGTCTCAACCATTATCTGGTAAATGGTGTGAAAGTGTTTGACAAAATTTCCACGGTCCTAGATTCTTGTACGGTAGCTAGACAGTCAAAAGGTTCTGTTGCCTACCCCAGCTAAACGCCATCTACTTTGCCGCACACTCCCCCACTGTCAAGCCCCGTTTAACGGTCGGCATCGTTTCAGGCTTTTAGACGGACGTCTATAGGTAAACGGGCCCTCATACGGGTACTCGTAGATTACTAGCGCCGGGTCTAATGCGTGCGGATGGCATTTTTGCTCAAATACCTGATGTGGGTTGCTCTGTCTGGCTCCGGGTTCCAAGGCTGATCTGCAAGCGAAATCTATTGTGAACTAGCGTCTGTCGCTGTCTCGCTGAGGACCTTGGTACCCACCGTGATTGGACAAGCACATAGCTGTGCAACGCCAGAGCCTGATAAAATACGGTACACCCCCCCTCTTCCTCAGGTTCTAGAGATTTCTTCAGGCTCCGAAAGAAGTCAGATTACCATTACCTTCGATCCTACTTTATTTCTTATAGAAAAAGGGATTCAGGTAATAGACTACGGTACGGCGCTGATGTCGTTCCAGCCGCAGCAGATCATCGGCAACCTCAGCCTGTCCAACAATAACAACTCGTTCAACAATGTTCTCAACTTCGTTACAGAAACAGACGCCGAGGGTAATCAAATTCTGCAGTGGCTATCGCCACTTGAACCACAGCAACGACACCAAGCTGTACGAGCCGATCGACTCCATGGTGTGGGAGCTTGGGCTCTAGAAACTAACGAGTTCATAAAATGGCGTGATGCCGAGGGTGGGGGGGTTGAGCAAGTGTTGTTCTGTTACGGGAATCCAGGGGTGGGGAAAACCTATGTCAGGTAAGAAGTGCTCTTGTCCCGGGAAAGATAATGTGAATGTCTCTGATGATGGGCAAATAATAGTTCCCTGGTTATTGATAATCTGTGCGATCGGGCTGAGGGAAAAGACATTGCCGTCGTGGGACTATACTGCGATTTCCTTGCCCAGCAAGGACAGTCCGCCACAAATATGGTCGGTGCCATGCTTAAGCAACTCGCTACCCGGGGAGGAATCACGGAGTATATACGCGAAGCATTTCAGAAGGCCAAAAAGGAGTTTGGCGGCCGTAGTCTCCTACTTCCTGATATGGTAGAAATTCTGAAGAAGACCATCGCATCGCTCCCACGGCTATTTATATGCATCGACGCTTTAGACGAATGCACTCCGAAGCACCGACGGGAGCTCCTTGACTCAATTCGAGATATCGTTGAAGCGTCGCCAAACACGCGAGTATTTCTTACCGGAAGGCCCCATATCAACGAAGAGATTGTGAAATATTTTAGAGGGGCGGCCCGGATACCTCTCAGTCCTACCCATAAGGATATTAGGAGCTATCTGCAGATGAAGCTGGACGGTGACACTGATCCCAGTGCAATGGATGATGAATTGCGGGCGGATATTATGAGAGTCATCCCTGAGAAAATCTCGGAAATGTAAGTAAGAATATCAAATTCATCCCTAATACAAGCTTAAGGTATGATTCACTGACGGTGGTGTCTAGTTTCCTTCTTGTTTCCCTAAACATCGATGCACTCCTAGGCGAGATTACTCTGCATAAGAGAAGAAGGAAGCTTGATGAGATGACCAAAGGAGAAGGTCTGGGGGATGCTTACGCGGCAACCTTATCACGAATGAGGGCCCAGCAAAGAAGTAGATCCAAACTCGGTATGGAAGTTCTAATGTGGGTATCGCATGCAGAGCGGCCATTACATATCGACGAGTTATGTCACGCCTTAGGGGCAGAAGAGGGGTCTATCGACTTGAACACAAGGAATATTCCTGCGATGGAAACACTGCTAGCATGCTCACTGGGGCTCGTCACGGTTGAGAAGTCCTCGTCTACTGTCCGGCTCATCCACTACACTCTGCAACAGTATCTCTCCCAGACTCCTAACTTGTTCCTTAAGCCCCACTCTGCGATTTCTGAGGCATGTTTGACTTATCTCAATTTTCCGCACGTGAGGGGATTTTCACCTGCTCTTCGTTCTGCCCCACCAACCGCCCCTTTTGTCGAATATGCTTCTTGTTACTGGGGCGTACACGCTAAGCGAGAAACCACCGAAAGTGTGAAAACTCTGGCATTGATGCTACTTGATGGATACGATAAGCACATATCTTCGAAGATCCTACTGCTGCATGGGGTGAGATATTGCGACCAGCTTTTCGACGAAGAAGACACCCCGAGAGGATTTACGGGTCTTCACGGTGCAGCATACTTCGGATGTGCGGAGATCATAGTTGTTTTATTGGAGACGAATAAGTGGGATGTACAGGCGACTGATTTCGGTGGTAGCACAGCTATCGCCTGGGCTTCTATCAAGGGGCAGGAGGAGGTGGTGCGGCTACTGCTAGCACGGAGCGATATCAATCCTGACAAAGCGGATAAGTGGGGCCAAACTCCCCTCTTCTGGGCTGCCCTGAATGGACATGAGGGGGTCGTAAGGATGCTTCTAGAACGGAACGACGCCAATCCCGACACACCCGACACCCAATATACCCGAACACCGCTCTGGTGGGCTGCCATGAAAGCAGTGTTCCCAACCGTCCCGGGCGGACGGCAGGGCCCTGGCGGGCTATAGTCCCGGGCGTCCCGGGCAGGGTGGGTGCGGACGGCCGGGCAAAGCGTCCATCTTTCATAAAGACGGCAGTCCTATGGGTTGACGGCCGGGCCCTGCAGTCTTATTGGGAACGGGATCTGCCGGTAGGGCCCCGCCGTCATCTTGATGGATTGACGTCCCCTACAGGGCCCTGGCGTCACCTGCAGGGCCCGGCCGTCACCTATAGTCCCTGCCAATTTTCTGTCAGGCCTATAAATTGCTAGCACCTTTCACCTCAGACTTTGGTTCCTAATTAAAGACTCCGTATGCATGCGCAGGACTGGTGTGAGTAGGATGGCGAGTATAGGTTGTTCTATATAGCTTTAGGAATAAATTCAAGTTACGCATTCTTCTGGAATATACGACTAATTTTATTGCGGTAGTAGGGGGAAGGTTGTAACTCTATGTGAGCCAATCGCTTCTTCGTTGATGGTAACTGATTTATTTATAAACACCAGGTGTATCTACCTTATATCCACCTTATATCCACCGTATATCCATCTCTCAAAACTACAAATTCTCCCGATACACAATATATACACACATATTCCTACCTTTTTAACTTATAGTTTTATATGAACAATTTCGTAAGAACTTAAGCCATTGCCTCGGATGTTAGAAGCCTTAATCTCACTCCTCGGTCATCAGCCGTTACCTGTTGCCTACGCCAATTCCCTGGGGGGACCTCCGTTCCCGTCACCTTCAGGGCCCACCCGTCACGTGGAGGCGCACGGCAGATTCTGCGACCTGAGACACCTGCAGTCCCCGCCCGTCCGTCCCGGGCAGTCTTCCGGACGGACGCCAAGATACCCGTCCGTCCCGGGTGTCCGCTCAGGTACGCCGTCCGTCCCGTCCGGACCCGAAGACGGACGGACTGGACGCTTGGGTTCACTGCATGAAAGGGTATGAGGGTATCGTGAGGATGCTTCTGTAACGGGGTGACGTCAATCCGGACACTGCAGACACCGGATATGGCCGAACGCCGCTCTGGTGGGCTGTCGAACATGGGCATGACGGGATCGCGAGGCTACTACTGGAACGAAACGATGTCAACCCCGACAAAGCGGATCAGCAGGGCCGAACACCGCTCATGCTGGCTGCCGAGAGTGGGTATGAGGGGGTGATGAGGATGCTACTAGGGCGGAGCGACGTCAATCCCGACGGCGCGGGTGGGCTGAGTCAAGCGCCTCTCTTGCTGGCTGCCAAGAGTGGGCATGAGGGGATCGTGGGGCGGTTGTTAGAACGGAGCGACGTTAATCCTGACAAAGGGGATGAGTTGAACCGAACGCCACTCTTGTGGGCTGCTAAGAATGGGCATGAGGGGGTCGTCAAGGGGCTGTTAGAACGGAGCGACGTCAATCCCGACATATCCGACGTCGAATATGGCCGAACGCCGCTCTGGTGGGCTGCCGCAAATGGGCATGAGGGGATCGCAAGGCTACTGCTGCAACGGAACGACCTCAATCCCGACAAAGCGGATAAGTGGAGCCAAACATCGCTCTTGTGGGCAGCAGGGAATGGGCATGAGGGGGTCGTCAGGATGCTGCTGGAACGGAACGACGTCAACCCTGACACACCCGACACCTTGTATCGCCGAACACCACTCTTGTGTGCCGCCAAGAACGGGCATGGGAACGTCGTGAGAATACTGCTAGAACAGAGCGACATCAATCCCAACACGGCAGACACCGCGTATGGCCGAACACCGCTCTTGTGGGCTGCAGAGAATGGCCATTATGGTGTCGTGAGGATGCTGCTGGAACGGGGCGACATCAATCCCAACACTGCAGACACCACATATGGCCGAACTCTGCTCTTGTGGGGTGCCGAGAATGGGCATGAGGGTATTGTGAGGACGCTACTGGACCGAGAAGACATCAACCCCGACACGGCTGACACCGAATCTGGTCGAACACCACTCTTGTGGGCTGCTGAGAATGGGCATCCGCCTATCGTGAGGATGTTGCTGGAACGGGAAGACGTCGATCCCAACACTGCAGACACCGAATGTGGCCGAACACCGCTCCTGTGGGCTGCTAAGAATGGACATGAGAAGATCGTGAGGATGCTGCTAGAACGAAACGGCGTCAATCCCGACACTGCAGACACCGAATGTGGCCGAACACCGCTCCTGTGGGCTGCTAAGAATGGGCATGAGAATATCGTGAAGATGCTGCTGAAACGGAATGACGTCAGTCCCGACAGATCGGATAAGCGGAGCCGAACGTCGCCGTTCCTGGCTCCCGAGAATGGTCTAGAGAGAATTACGAAGCTTCCGTCGGAGCCGACGGATTTGATTCCCACACATGAAGCATGCCTGCAATTAACAGAGCTCTCCTCCTCTGATGAATCCGAGATATCTGAACCTCCTTCCAAAAGGGTCCGGAGGTGTTGATATCCGAGATAAAACCCGACACTTCCCTCTCCTGCCTGCTAGACGTAGCCCCGCAGCATTGAACATACCTAGCAAAACAAAATCCTACGCCAACCACAGGCAGTTCTTTACGCGGGGTGACAAGTTCTACCGGGGGTCGGACCGTTTTTTCAGTTACCTGGAATGTCTCGTTGTCTCTTTTGCCCCCCCTGATAGTTCTAATCCCATTCCCATTTCATGTTCCAGTATTACTTGGCTTTGTTCGAACAATTTTCTCAATATCCGTGGTCCATTGGGGCGTTTCTATACCCTTTTCACTATATATGCATTATTATGATTTATACCTTTTGTTTCTCATTACCATTGGGTTAAGTTACTTATGTCTGTCAATGACTGATTTTGTCGTCGGCTATTTTATTGAACAGCTTAGACAGCAACCATATTGTATTTTAAGACGCATAAATAGAAGCTTCATAGGTATTGACAAATTCGATGAGGCACAAACTACGGGTATGTGCGCGAGAGTGGGCGCACCCTAAGTATTATATCCGTTGTCATTGGTTGTTGGGTATCCGGTATTTGGTTTGATGACGTTTCCTTCATGCTCTTTATCCTTAGGATCGGAAGTTGGCGCACTAGCATGGAATAAGCTTAAAGAATCACTGAGGATCACAGGATGTCAGGACAGTGCTAGATTGGTTGAGATCACTAGGGTTTAGGTTTTGTCGCCTTAGCGTGCTTCATTTGTGTCTGCTGAGTTTGGGGAGTTTTGCGGGGTTGTTAGATCGAGATATATACCTCCTAGCCTGTCCTTGGCTAGCAGAGATAGCAGCGAACTAGCCCACCGTTCTCGCACATCCGCTGCGCTTAGAGCCTACCGTAAGAATTACAAAAATTAACTCTCACACTAAGACGTTAGGTTGTCTTCGCTGGTAAAGTCTGGCACTTTTTTCTGCCTTAGCTCGGTCCGTGGGGGGGTCAGTTTTCGTTGTGCGCTCGCCCAAGGAGAGGGAATTTCGGACCATCTTAGCGGGAGGTTCAATTATTGCAGTTCTGGCTGTATTGCGAGTAAATCTCTGTTCTTCCTTCTTTTGTACTTTCTTTACGCGATACAGGCAGTCAAACTCAGAGCTTGTTTTCTTCATCCGGTGCTTGGAAAGGGGTAGGTCCTTGAGGGTAAACAAAAAAACCACAGTGTCTCGCCATTTTTGCCTTTTCTTTTCTTGGCTGGTTATTTGTTATCGCGGTAGATCCACTCACAGAAGACAGGATTGGAGTATCAATGCTTCTTACTCTTCCTTGCATTATCTACCAAATTAAATAATTTTTCACTCCCGACGGTCATGAGCACCGGGGCATCAAGCCCATGTCCATCCCAGCATTAATGTCTATCCCCCAGTGGGGGGGGGATGCTTGGTGCTGCATGGATCCACAACCTAAACACACGCCTCAGGCTGATGCTAGTGGCTAGGGTGCGACACCCCGAAAGTTAGTCGGCTCATAACTAGCACTCCAGAGAGTGCCCAACCGCTCAACAAAACTTCGCGGCTTCGACATGACTTTGCCTACCGGTAACATAGTAACTTCGTGGCCCAGTACGACATTTAGAGTCTAATATGGACTGAATATATAATGGTATTCTACTTTTCCTCTATTTCCGCAATCTTGTTTTTTCGCTTAATACTTGCGATTACTACGAGGTTGACTATTTTCCTTTTATAAGCTTGAACTGCACGGCTTTCTTTTACTTGTCCCAGGCCATATGCACCCGGCAACAGGGATTAAATAAATACATGGCAAAACATCTGTGCATGTCTGTGCCCCCATACAAATGATCCCCCTCCATTTTCGGGTACTCATGGCCTGGGACAAGTACCTGTGACTCTATCTCATCAAGTAAAGGGGCTCTGCTGGCTCGGCTCTTTCTCACATTCAGACCCCCCCCCCAGATGTTTGTCTGTATTTTCCACCTCAACACCCCCCCACCCCTTTCACCATTTGGCATGCTTTAAAAGCATAGATGGTGCCTCGTGAGCTCATATTGAGTCGCAAACTTATGTTGAACAACAAGGTTACTATGCCAAGCCATGAAGCTAGGTTGAGCCGCAAAGCTATGTTGTGCATCCTGAGGTTGTGGCCTCGGCACGGGTAGATATCATAGCCGGGTTCCTTATCGAGGCGCACAACACTGCAACGACAAGATTCGCCACGTTTTTCTTATCAAATCCACGTGACCAATGCATCAATCAGCCGCACTGTGACGGTTGAAATTTGGCTTTCCTAACTTGCTGTTTTTTTTTCCGTATCCGCGAATAACTTAGAATAAATAGATAGCTAGTCGTGATCTCGGCTTTGGGAAGTGTTTCCCGGATATTTTGTTTTCAGCACTTGTGCGATTGCGCTGGCACAAGATATACTGGACTCAAAGGTAGATGTTGAGATGTGTGACTGGCTAGCTGTAGGCCGAGCGCCGCCATAGATCAGCGGATGTCGCCCGGCAGGACTCAAGCATGTTCTGCCGAGAAGATCAGAAGTTCCCATCCCCCTTACAACTTGGCTCCCAAAACCCATCACAGACCATCACTCACCTGTTGACCCGCTACCCGTGTTGGAAATAGCAGTTTTATGGCCGCACTTGATGCGGGATGTGCTCACACTCTGCGGCCGCAGAGGCATACTTACGCACTTGTCAAACGACGCGCAAGCTCTGAAAATGTTTTCAACCAACTAGTTTTTCTTTCCTTCACACCTTTCCTCCCTTCACACCTTCCTTCCTGTACACAACTTTCCTCAAGACTTTCCTTTCATCAAGTTATCATCAATCAATCATGATCCCCATCCCTGCTTAGGCGGTTTCAGTCCCCTGCGTAAAATCCTCACGGTAAATCATTACCTCAGCAACCAAGATTCAACAACCCAGTTCGAATAGCGGGCCCACCCAACGGGCCCCGCAACGGAGTAGTGTGCGTAAGGCAACTTACCGTAAACTCACTAGACAACATAACTCTGACCGGGATGAAAAAAAACCTTAAATTTTTGATGGAGATCTGATGGGGGGGGGTTGGGTTATACATGATCTACAGTGAGTGGAAGGGAAAGAAACCCCAATTTAGGCTTTTTGGAGCATTTTAACCAGCCATCCGATGGAGGCGAAAGCAGCTCTCACTTGTGTTGATGGTGGGAGGGGTCGGGGTCTGCGTTGTCTAGCGAAGATTCATAAATGAACTGGTTCCTACTTGGTTATGCTCCGATTTCAAAAGACCGAATCGCCTGGCGCCGAGTTTATGGTGCACTTAGAAGCACGGGATCATGGTATCGGTGAGTCGGCCTCTAGTTGTAGGACATAGATAATGCTCTCGTGCATAGCCCAATACTTTAACTCTTCCGCAGGTATTGTAGGTATTATTGTGGGCTAGCTTTTGAGGCGGGTTCTTGACCTAGTGTGGTATCCCCTAGGCCCCGAATTTTGCTGTTCCACTCCGCCCAAGGGATGAATGCAGACCTAATTAATAGCGTTTCGCAAATAATATTGGCTCGTACATCCTCGACTTTAGAACCTAGCAGATATGTGCATAGCGTACCACCGCTTTCACTAGAACAGGGGTTGATATCCTGGCTATGATAGTAAGATAACCTTTGGAGAAATCCCTTAACATTGGCTCACACTGTTAAGAACCCTCTGGTATCGGGATCCCGATCAAGCAAAAAAAGGCATCTACACAGCTTGTCGAATAGCGGATATTTACAGAACCCCTCAGGAAAGGTAAGCTGGCGTGGGGCAGAGAGAGAGGCGAGGGTGCCAAGTTTTAATTTTGACTTTCAAAGCGAGATAGTGGGGGTAGGAAGCTATGGCGTCTCTAGTATTTGCAAGGGGAGGAGTTTATCTCATGGTATGGTAAAAGTGTGGGAGACTAAGAAGCTCTGGTAGAAAAGAGAAAGAAAAAAAAAAAATGAGAGCGAAGGGAAAAATAAAGTTTTTTAACTATGCACATAAATATTTCTCGGATCTCTCCTGCGGCACAGCCGGTCCCATGTGTAGTGTGTGACAAATCTAACTTATGTATATCTGCGAAGCTTCCATCTCCCCCTCTTATAATAGAATTAAGTTGCCACCGCTTGGGTTATGCAATAATAGCGGTGGGCCGAGGCCAATCGTTGACAGAGGTTCAACAACTTGGTCCAAGGAACGTGAAGAGAGAGGCAAGTTGAAAGAGTGTATCTGTAGAGGCAAGGGGGTAAGTAAGGGCTCCAGAGGGACATAGAGATAGAATATTGGTTATACAAAAGTTGGGCAATAAGGCAAGAAGGGATAGGAAAGGTGCTAGGGTAAGTTGGTGGAGGCGAGGGAAGAGATAGCGAGACGTTTATGGAAAATGGTGCAAAAGTATAACTTCTCTAATGACTTGCCAGTCTACAGTATATGTAGGGAACCGTTTGTGGGCGGTGGCGGGGGTGGACCTCTTTAGCTAGGTTCATTCCCCTACTAGGAGGGTGTTGCACAGAAACAAGTACAGTATCGAATGGCAGGGGGTGTGGATTGCTCGCTTCTTGGTTCCGCGATTCTCTCTCTAAACCGAGGACGGTAAAGGCGAGTATATATGAAGGATCACAAAGCCATTCTTATCCTTCCTCCAAACACCGCACTATTTGTTATTCTCCACGCATGTTCCCAACCTCTTGCTCACTCCCTTAAGCACAAAGGAAAGAAAAATTCTCTAGGATCCCCTAACAAAAGGAATAGATAGCAAATGTTTCCGCTCTCCCATGCTTCCTGTTCAAGTGCTAGACCCTTATTCTACAATCTCCTCTATAATCTTGTGACTAGAGGTATTCTAATGGATCTATTAAAGGAAATATTTCCCAAAACTCTAAGCTCTGCTGAAGCAATGAAGGCTCTAACTAGTGTAGAGCACCAACTAATCTCCAACGGAGGGTACGTTAGGTAGATGGATATAGAAGTGTCGGGTTTTATCTGTGGGTTTCAAAACGGCTGGTCCTTTTGGATGGAGGTTCATATATATCGAACGGGGTAGGAGGGCAGAGTTCAGCTGACTGCAAACTTACTGCATATTTTGGAATCAAGTCCTCCGGCCCCAGGTATCGGTCCAGTCGGGATTGAGTCTGTTGAGCATCCTCACGACCCCCTCATGCCCATTCTGGGCAGCCCACTGGAGCGGTGTTAGACCCCACCTATCCGCTTGGCTAGGATTGACGTCGCTCCGTTCCAGAAGCATCCTTACGACCCCCTCATGTCCATTCTCGGAAGCCCACGAGAGCGGTGTTTGGACATATTCGGTGTCGGGTGTGTTAGGATCGACGTCGTTGCGCTGTAGCAGTATCTTCACGATCCCCTCATGCCCGGCTGCGACGGCCTGCCAGAGCGGCGTTTGGCCATATTTGGTGTCTGGCGTGTTGGGATTGATGTCTTTACATTGGAGCAGCATCTTCACGACCCCCTCATGCCCATTCTGGGCAGCCCACTGGAGCGGTGTTAGACTCCACCTATCTGCTTGGCTGGGATTGACGTCGCTCCGTTCCAGAAGCATCCTTACGACCCCCTCATCCCCATTCTCGGCAGCCCACGAGAGCGGTGTTTGGCTATATTCGGTGTCGGGTGTGTTAGGATCGACGTCGTTGCGCTGTAGCAATATCTTCACGATCCCCTGGTGCCCGGCTGCGACGGCCTGCCAGAGCGGCGTTTGGCCATATTTGGTGTCTGGCGTGTTGGGATTGACGTCTTTACGTTGGAGCAGAATCTGCACCACCCCGTCATGGTCATTCTGGGCGGCCCACTGGAGCGGTGTTAGACCCCACCCATCCACTTTGTTGGGATTGACGTCGTTCCGTTCCAGAAAAATCCTTACGACCCCCTCATGTCCATTCTCGGAAGCCCACGAGAGCGGCGTTTGACCATATTCAGTGTCAGGCATGTCGGGATTGACGTCGTTCCGTTCCAGCAGAATCCTCGTGACCCCCTCATCCCCATTCTCGGCAGCCCACGAGAGCGGTGTTCGGCCATATCTAGTGTCGGTTGTGTTGGGATTGACATCGTTACGTTCTAGCAGCATCTTCACGATTCCCTCATGCCCATTCTCGGCAGCCCACAAGAGCGGTGTTCGGCCATATCTGGTGTCGGGTGCGTCTGGATTGAGGCCGTTGCATTCCAACAATACCCTCACCACATCCTCACGTCCATTCGCGGCAGCCCATAAGAGCGTTCGGCCATATTCGGTGACAGCTGTGTCGCGATTGGCGCCGGCCCATTGCAGAAGCACCCTTACGATCCGCTCATGCCCCTTCTCGGCAGCGCGCGACAGCGGCGTCCGTCTCAAGCTATCTACTTTGTTGGCACTGATGTCGCTCCGTTCCAGCAGCATCCTCACGACCCCCTCATGTCCATTATTGGCAGCTAGGGAGAGAGGTGTTTGGCTACAGTGATCCGCTTTGTTAGGGTTGACGTCGTTCCATTCAAGCAGTATCTTCATGACACGCTCGTGGCCATGCTCGGCAGCCCACGAGAGCAATGTTTGGCCGAATACCGTGTCAGCTGTATTGGGATTGACCCCTCCCCGTTCTAGCAGCATCCTCACAACCCCCTCATGTCCATATGCAACGGCCCTATAGAGTGGCGTTTTGCTCCACTTATCCGATTTTTCGGGATTGACGTCGCTCAGTTCCAGCAGTGCGCTCACCACCCCCTCGTGCCCATTCTGGGCAGCCCACGAGAGCGGTGTTCGGCCATATTCGGTGTCAGGTGTGTTTGGATTAACGTCACTCTGTTCCAGCAGTATCCTCACCACCCCTTCATGCCCCCTCCTAGCGGCCCAAGAGATTGCTGTGTTACCGTAAAAGTCGGTTGCTTGCACACCACATATATTTGCCTCCAGTAAAGCAACTGTGATCTCCAGGCACCCAAAGTACGCGGCTCCGTGAAGCCCTGTAAATCCTTTAGGGGTGTTTCCCCTATCCAGTGGCTGCTCCTCAACTGGCACACCATGCAATAACATCATCTTTGAAGATATGTGTTTCTCATATCCATTGAACAGCTTCAATGCAAGATTTTTGACATTTTCCGTAGTTTCGAATTTCGCATGTATGCCCCAGTAACAAGAAGCGTATTCGGTAAGAGGAGCGGTTGGTGGAACTGAGCGGAGAGTCGGTGAAAAGCCCCTCACCTGGGGAAAATTGAGGTAGGTCAAACAGACCTCGGCGATCATTGAGTGGGGCTTATAGAATAGGTTCGGGTTATGGGAGAGGTACTCTTGCAGAGTGTAATGGACAAGCCGAAGGGTAGATGAGGACTTCTCGACCATGACTAGCCCTAATGAGCATGCCAGCAGTGTTTCTATCGCAGGAATATTCCGAATATCCAAGTCTATAGACCCTTCCACCCCCAGGGCGTGGCATAACTCGTCGACATGTAATGGCCGCTCCGCATGCGATACCCACATTAGAACTTGCATCCCGAGTTTTGATCTACTTCTTGGCTGAGCATCCATTCGTGACAAGGTTGCCGTGTACGCATCTCCTAGACCCTCCCCTTTAGTCATCTCATCAAGCTTCCTTCTTCTCCGAGTGAGAGTAATCTCGCCTAGGATTGCATCCATGTTTAATGAAACCAGAAGGAAACTAGACATCATTGTTAGTGAACCAAACCTCAGACTTGTATTGTGAGTATATTTGATATTATTGCTTACACTTCCGAGATCTTCTCTGGGATGATTTTCATTATATTGGCCCGCAATTCGTCATCCATTGCATTAGGATCAGGGTCACCGTCCAACCTCATCTCCAAGTAACTCTCAATATCCCCTTTTGGAGGATTGAGAGGTATCCGGACCGCCTTGCCGAAACGTTTCACAATTTAATCGTTGATATGGGGCCTCCCGGTAAGGAATACTCTCGTGTTTGACGACACTCGCACGATTTCTTGCATTGAATCAAGGATGTCCCGTCTGTGCTTGGGGGTGCATTCGTCCACTGCGTCGATGCATATAAATAACCGTGGTAGCGATGTAATGGTCTTCTTCAGAATTTCTACCATATCGGGAAGCAGGAGACCTCGGCCCCCAAACTCTCTTTTTGCCTTCCAAAAGGCCTCCCGTATATGCTGTGGGATCCCTCCTCTGCTGATAAGTTGCTTGAGCATGGCGCCCAACATATTTGTGGTAGACTGTTCTTGTTGGGCAAGGAAATCGCAATATAGTCCCACGACGGCAACACCTTTGTCATTGGCCTGATCACACAGACTGTCAATAACTAGGGAACTATTATTTCCCAATCGTCAGCGATATTTCCATTATCTTTCTCGGGCCAGCGGTCCTTTCTACCTAATATGAGTTTTTCCGACGCCCGGATTCCCGAAACAGAACAACACTGGATCAACGCAACCATCTTCTCCATCACGCCATTTTCTGAACTCGCTGGTTTCTAGCACCCAGTTCCCCACGCCACCAAGTCGGTCTGCTCGCACATCCTGATGCCGCTGCTGTGGTTCAAGAGGAGATAGCCACTGTAGAATTTGACGCCCCTCGTCGTCGATTTCGGTAATGAAGTTGACAATGTTGTTGAAGGTGCTATTGTGGTTGAACGAATTGATATTACTAGTGGCTTGCTGGTGTTCTGGCGACATCTGCGCAATAGATTATTTTCTCTTCCGAGTTCGTGTTTTCTTTTTCTTTTCGAGATCGTCGAGTAAAGCCAGAATCTCACTTCTCTCGTAAATACCGTATAATCTGGCAAAAGTCGGACTGGAGCTAAAGAGAAACTAAGGCAACCGAGCCAACAGGAGGGCGCGAAGAAGCCGAATTCGCCACAGTTTAAACATATAGACCACGGTGGTTGGACAGGTTCAAGAAAATCCTCGGTGGCGTCAATCCGACTTTTGCCAGATTATACGGTACCGGTAGAGGGGATCTCTAGCACCTGAAAAATAGGAGGTGGCGATTTACAAGGCTCTACAGGTAACGTTCCACAGGTATTTGCTACTCCAATCATTTCGGGAAGTTCTAAGAATGTTCTCCACAGGCGCACATTCCACACTGGATTTTGCTTGTAACTCAGCCTTAGGTCCCGGAACGAACACAGGGTTCACTGGCATCGGATACGGGAAATGCTATTTACAAGCTTAGACATATCTCTCGTAATCTTCGGTTCGCAGTGGCGACAAGGGCAATGTTTTCCCGTTCTTGCTGACCCCCCTGGTACTTGCAGTTTTCAACGGTATCCGGGTGCATTTAAGTGTAAATTTGGGGACTTGGCGCCCAGGAATCCGGATACTTTTGAACACCCTAAGTACTGCAGAGTGCGGTATGATATCTGATGACAATAACTTACGGGTTCTCACCGTAACAGACTCGCGGTTTCCTTCAAACACAGGTGTGAATCCATAGGAGCCCTAGTAAAATCTTGAGGTACTAGCTCCTTTTATATTTATATAGCGTGCTTAGCTTAGCTCCTCCGACCCAGATGATACAGGACTGTGCGAAGACAAAACCTTTCACCCGATGCCCTTTTTACACTAAATGTATCCACCCCCACCACCCGGCACAATTCCTGTGAGAATCTGCGAATATTTCGCAGCGCATTAGCATACCTGCAGGTCGTAGACAACGTGAGTAATGCGATAGGATTCCTGAATATTACAAAGGAGTGGAGAAAAGGTCATTTAAGCATCGGGTATGATACCGGGATAGATTGCCATGTACTGGAGCACTTGTAGGGCATGCAGTTATGTAGTTATGCGGTTATGTGGTCGCACCGATATGCAGGTGTGCAGACAGGCGGATATGTGGCTACTAGATACATGGTTATAGGGCATGTGGCTTTGTGGTCCACGGCGATTAGGCACTCAGCAGTGGGTTGTTGTCTTCACATCCGATACCGCTAGGCATGGGGCATTGGTTTTCGGTTTTGTTGATATCCATTGTCATTGGTCATTCGGCACCCGGTATTTTGTCTCATGATGTTTCCTTGATGTTCCCCATCCTTAGGGGTGCGGGAGCTGGCACACCAGCAGGGCATAGGCTTTAAGGATCACGGAGTATCATAATAATATTATTATCATGATATTATGGTAGGATGTCAGGATGGTTTTTGATTGGTTGGGATCGCTAGGGTTCAGGTTCTGTTGGCTTAGTACGTTTCTTTTAAGTTTTGGGTTTTTTTTTGATACTGTTAGCCGGAGATATCTCCTGGCCTGCCCCTAGCTGGTGGAGAGAGCAGCGAACTACTAGTAGTTCACCGTGCCCCCACATTCCACTAAGCTCAGAGACTATTGAGATTGCACTTTTGCTCCTCTTTCTTTGGCCCATCTTTAGGCGATACAGGGAGTCGAACTTAGTGCTTCTTTTCTCCACCCTATAACATCAATCCAAATCTATCATTCGTCTGGCTGATAATCCAGAGTGTTCCCACCCCCAATGCTTGGAAAGCGGTACGTACAGGACTTGAGGGGAAACAAAATAAAACCCCCCAATACCTCTCCCCTTTTGCCTTTTTTTTTTACGGCTGTTGTTCCCGCATATACGTATCTATAACATATCCTAGAGAATAAAATTTTCTACCATAGATTACACTATACGATATCCCTATAGTACCAGATCTTGTAGAACAATATTTCGATACACCAAAGGTCTACTTTATATTCTAGGATAATTCCGAAATCTAGGGAGGGGATAGGGAAGCTTGGTAATGGTTTGGTCGATATATTTATTAATTAAATTTTTGTCATTCTCATTTGCACTACAGCTCGTCATCTAACCAACCGGGGAGAAACTTCCTTGAGCCCTAAAGTACCCTCCGAATATAGCTCCGAAAGAAAAAAATAAATAGGGTGGGGGGGTATTGGAGATCATACTGTTACGGTTTAACCTTGGCTTTCTTAACTTGCAGTTTTCTTGCTCATCTGCGCATAACTTAGACTAAATAGATAGCTAGTCAAGATCTTGGCTTTGGGAGGTGTCACGTTCTGCAGGGGCGGCTGTTGCCTAGTCTTGGCAGAGAGGGGGCTCTATGTAAGTTACAGTCCCTCATCAGAAGTGTTCAGGTGTGTGATCGTTTTTCGTGTGAACTCTTGGCATTTCGTTTTGCTGCGGCTGTTCCATTCAGATCTTGTCGTCGATCCACTTGTGCTCGTAAAAGTCAGGTGTTTTCTATCAAGGCTTCTTGCTCCTCCTTGCATCATATCCACCAAATCGAATCACTCCTGCATCTGGCGGTCATGAGCAAGGGAACCTCAAACCCCTGTCCATCCCAGAATCAATGTCTATCGCCGGGTGGGATGCTTGGCCCTGCACAGATTCGTCACCCAAAACACGCTTCAGGCCTGTTAGATATTAGGGTAGCAGTAGGTACGGGTAGCTATCCTCATACAAGTATGTGTTGGGGTTGAGCAGTAGGGTTAGTAGAACCGGTTGTTGGCTCTTGGCGGTCATGTATCTCTATATATACCTTCGGTCATAGATAGGAAATACACTAAGTCATTCTTCCACCACCACCACGTTCCTACAAGGCCGACGCTAGTCAAAGGGTACTGTGGGGTTCGAAGTAAGCCTACCGATATTACGAAAGTGTTTCCTGTATTTTACGTTCATAGCCCAAAGTTTACATAGCTAGGTGTTAGACGGGCGGAGCAAGGGGGCAGGGATTAGTAACAGAGGGCAAGGATCGTAGGGTTTGGTGGAAGTGGAGGAGGCAATGGTCACAGGAACACAAGGGAAAACGGACAAGGGAACAACGACGAAAATAGAAAACGCGGACCTTGTGTTTGGTCGATAGAGACTTTTCTTTTCTCCACCGGTTTTTTTCATTGTCTTTAGTTTCTTTAACTCTACTCAGTGTGTCAGCGGCGATTGCCCACCTTGGTACCGTTTGGTTTCTAGATCGTGATATCATTTCCGTGTTTTCCTCCGTCGGTTTGTTCTTCAGTTTACTCTTAGGTTCGTATCACCCATAGGGAGATAGTATCTGCCCGGACGGAAGTTATCGTTTCAGTACGCCACAGCAATTCGAGTATCAATGCTCCTTACTCTTCCTTGCGTTGTAACTCTCGAATTAAATCATTTCTTACCTCTGACGGGCATGAGCATGGGGGCTTCAAATTCCTGTCCATCTTATTATTATAGTCCACCCCCAGATGGAGATAAATGGCGTGGCATGGATTCGTCACTCAGAACACGCATACGGCCGATGCTGGTGTCGGGGCGTAGCTCGCCGCCACGATTCCCAAAATCTACGATAACAGGTTCACAACTAGAGGAACTCTAAAGAGTGTCCAACCGCTCAACATAACTTCGCGGCTCAACATGACCTTGCTCAATATACTGGTAGTAACGTAACTTTGTGACTCAACACAACATTTGGAGCCTAATGGACTGGATATGGCATTCTACTTCACATCTATTTCCCCGACCTTGTTTATCGCTTAAAACCTGTACCAGTACTTAACTCTTTTTAAAAGCTCGGACTGCCCCCTACCGGTATTTCTTCTAGCTGCGCCTTAAAATCTGCTCCGCTCTTTTTCTCACACTCTTAGTCCCCCTAGTTACTTCCCTGTCTTTTCCACCTTGGAACCTTGTGCCATCTTCGCTATTTGACATGCTTCAGAAGCATAGGTGACGTCCACTGAGCTCAGATATTGAGCCGCAAACTTACGTTGAGCAATGATACCGGTAAAAGTGTTCTGTTGAGCCGCAAACTCTGCCAAGCCCTAAACTTAGGTTGAGCCGCAAACTTATGTTGAGCATCCAGGGTTGTGGCCTTGGCACGGGTAGATATCAAGGCACGCTGCAACCGGGGGGTTCACCAAATTTTTCTTATCAGACCCGCGTGACTAAGATACCGTATCAATCAGCCGCATCCGTACAGTATTCCACTGCAAAGTGAGTCTAAGGCATAACGAGAACGGCCATACAAATAATCCCTGTCCTAGAAAAGCTGTATGGGTGTTCTCGCTCCTCCGTGGGTCACTCTATCCTTGAGTTAGGACACGATACTGGTATTGTACTCAAGGATGAATGTTGAGATTAATGTGTGGCTGGCTATTTACTATAGACCAAGCACCACCATATGTTAGTGGGAGTTGCCCGGTAGGACTCAATGCCTTAGCCACGCGCCGCCAAGCAGATTAGGAGTTCTCATCTCCCTTTTGTAACTTGGCTCCCTGGGGTCATCACAACCCATCACTCACCTCTTGAACCTCAGCCCGGTCCCGATGGTGAGTTTACCTAATGGGCATTGCGGCAGAATAGTGTAGGGGAAGGCAACTTACCATAAACTTACCAGACGCCATTATTCGGACCGGAATGAAAAAAAGACTTTGGCTCTTAATGGAGATGTGAGGGGGAGGGCTCACAAATGGCCTGCATTATATGGGGAGGGAAAGAAACCCCAATCTAGGCTTTTCAGGACATTTTAACCGGCCATTTGATGAAGCACTCACTTGTATTGATGGTCGGGGAGGTCGAGCGAGGTCTGCGTTGTCAAACGAAGATACACTGATAGAACGGGTCCCTCCGCGGCCTAAGTTAGGCTCCTATTTCAAAAGACCAAATTATGTAGCATCGAATTCTATGGTGCGAGATATCGCTCCCGGAGGTTGTACCTTACATAGTAATTTGCCTTTTGGTGTTAGCGGTATACGGTGTGGTAGCGGTAGCGTATCATATTGTGGGAATTCGAATTGGAGTTATAAATGTTAGTGCAATTAGTAGCACCGGAACTTAATATTGGTGGGTGGACCTCTAGTTTTAGGACATAGCTAATGTTCTCGTGCATATCAGAATGCCTTACCGCTTCCGCAGGTATCGTAGATAATAATGTGGGCTAACTTTGGAAGCAGATTCTTGGTCTAGTGTCTTATCCCCTGGGCACCGAATTTTACTATTTCACTGCCCCAAGGGGCAAATGTGGACAATATGGTTAGTGGCGCTTGGCAAATAACATTGGCGCGCACATCTTTAACTTTGGGACTTAGCAGGTATGCGCATAGCGCACTGCCGCTTTCGCCAGTACTGGGATTGGTGTCCTGACCATCAGTGTGAGTTAACCTTTGAAGAGAGCCCTTAATATGGGCTCACACTGTTGAGGGCCCCCTAGCGTCGGGCCCCCGATCTGCAAAAAGGCATCTACACAGATTGTCGAATAGTTGATATTTAAAGAATCCCTGAGGAAGGGTAAGCGGGAGTAGGTAGATACAGAGGCGGGGGTGCTAAGTTTGAACTTTGGCGCTCAAAGCCAGATAGGGGAGCAGGAAGATATAGCGCCTTTAGAATAGGTAAGGAGAGGACTTTATCTGAGGGTACGGTAAACTGATGGCCATGGCTTGCTGGCAAAGATGGGGGGGTTGGAGAAAAGTGAAAAAATACACCAAAATCTACCAATCACGCACACGAACACTCCTCGGTTGATTCCAGCGGTGCGCTCCCATGTGTACAGTGTGTCTAATCTAATTTGTGTCTATATCTATTAAGCTTCTATCCGCCGCCTAAGCTATGCAATAAGACAAGTGAGTACAAAACAATTCATGGATAGAATAACTTAATCTAATTGGGCAGGGAGCAAAAGGATAGTCTATAGAGGTAGGGGAGCATATAAAGATGCCAAATGGATACGGACAGATAAAATGAGTTACACACAAGCTAGGGAATAAGACAGCGCGAAATAGGAAAGGGGCTAGGGCAGGCTGGTCGAGGCGAGGGGAAGAGACAACGAGACCTTTCAGGCAGGTGGTCCAAAGGTTAGACGTCTTCGATGACTTGTCAACCAATGCATGAAGAATTCTCTAAGGCTTGTAGTGGGCGTAGTATTCTCTTTCGCTAGGTTCGTTCCCCTGCTAGGAGGGTGTTGCGCATAATCAAATACGATGCTGAATGGCAAAGGGTGTGAATAGCTCGTAGCTTCGTTCTCCAATTCACCCTCGAAACTAACGGTAAAGACGAGTGTATAATAGTATGAAAGATCACAAAGTCATTCTTATAATTCCTCGAATCACCACACTATCCGCCATGCTCCACGCACGTTCTCGATTTCTTGCTTGCTCCCGTAGTACCAAAAGAAAGAAACATTTTGTACAATCCCGTAATAAGAGAAATAGATAACAAGGACCTCCGTTCCCCCATGTTTCCCATTCAAGTACCAGACTCCTGTTCTACCATGGCCTCCACAGCCGCGTTGCGCCTCCCTGACTGTCGGTATTCTAACAAATCTATCAACGAGAACATCTCCCGAAACTCTAAGCATTTCCGAAGCAATGAAGGCTCTAACTAGTGCATTCCACCCAGAATCGACTAATCTCCAACAGAGGGTACGTCTGGCAGATGGATATAGAAGTGTTGGGTTTTATCCTTGGATTTCAAACCAGCCGGTCTCCTCGGATGGAGGCCCAGGTACACCGGACGTCGTAAGATCAGTTGGTTGCAGGCTTACTGGATATTTGGTAATCAAATCCGTGAGCTCTATCTATCGGCCCCGTCGGGATTGAGGCTGTTGAACATCCTCACGACGCCCTCATACCCATTCTGGGAAGCACACAGGAGTGGTGTTCGACCCCGCCTATCAGCTTTGTCGGGATTGACGTCCTTGCGTTGTAGCAACATCTTCACGATCCCCTCATGCCCGGTCGCGGCCGCCTGCCAGATGTTGCGAGGATAATGTGCGCGTAACGGTCAACCAGTCGAACTAGACTAGGGCAAAACTAAAAGGGTACTGGGGAGAATCAAAAACTTCATTCGCTCGTCCTCATAACTAACTAACCAAACATAAGTCCATAGAAGAATAATAAAACTCTCTCAATCATTCTATCGTCTGCCACACCTATCGATCTCTCCTTCATGCGTAATCCCCTTCTGCCTGCGTACCTCCGTACTCTGAACAAAGGAAAGACATAACCAGAAGCCATTCCATCTATCCTTCCGTCTAGAACAAATGAAACAACTATCCGCTTCCATCAACTCCAACACCAGAGTGGTGTTTGACCATATTTGGTGTCAGAAGTGTCGGGATTGATATCGCTCCGCCCCAGCAGCATCGCTACGATACCCTCATGGCTGTTCGCAGCAGCCCACCAGAGTGGTGTCCGGCTATATTTGGTGTCAGGTGTGTTGGGATTGACGTTTTTCCGTTCAAGCAGCATCCTTGCGACCTCCCCATACCCTTTCACTGCAGCACACCAGAGCGGTGTTCGGCCATATTCAGTGTCGGGTATGTTAGGATTGACGTCGTTACGTTGTAAGAGCATCTTCATGATTCCCTCATGTCGATTCACAACAGCACACCAGAGTGGTGTTTGGCCACAGTTGGTGTCGGGTGTGTTGGGATTGACATCGTTACGTTCCAGGAGCATCCTCACGACCCCCTCATGCCCTTTCGCGACAGCACACCAGAGTGGTGTTCGGCCAGATCCGGTGTCGGGTATGTCGGGATTAACGTCTCCCCGTTCCACCAGAATCCTTACGACCTCCTCATGACCTTTTACGGCAGCACACCAGAGTGGCGTTTGGCCATATTCGGTGTCGGGTGTGTTGGGATTGACGTCGTTACGTTGTAGCAAAAGTTCCACGATCTCCTCATACCCGGCTGGGACCGCCTGCCAGAGCGGTGTTTGGCAATATTGGGTGTTGGGTGTGTTGGGATCAATGTCGTTCCATTCCAGAGGCATCCTTACGACCGTCTCTTGCCCATTCGCGGCAGCACACCAGAGCGGCGTTCGGCCATATTCGGTGTCGAGTATGTTGGGATTGACGGTGTTACGTTGCAGCACCATCCTTGCGACCTCCTCATGCTCATTCGTGGCAGCACAGCAGAGCGGTGTCCGGCTATATTTGGTGTCAGGTGTGTTGGGATTGATGTCGCTCCGTTCCAGCAGCATCCTTACGATCTTCCCATGCCCTTTCACGGCAGCACACCAGAGCGGTGTTCGGGCATATTGGGTGTCGGGTATGTTGGGATTGACGGTGTTACGTTGCAGCAGCATCCTTACGACCTCCTCATGCCCATTCGTGGCAGCACACCAGAGGGGTGTTCGGCCATTTTCAACGTTGGATGTGTCGGGATTGACGTCGTTACGTTGTAGCAGCATATTTACGACCTCTTCATGCCCTTTTTCTGCAGCGCACCAGAGTGGTGTTCGGCCATATTCGGTGTCGGGTGTGTTGGGATTGACCTCGCTCCGTTCCAGAAGCATCTTTACAACCCCCTCATGCCCGTTCGCAGTAGCCCACCAAAGGGGTGTTCGACCATATTCAGTGTCGGGTGTGTCTGGATTGACGGCTTTACGTTGTAGCAACATCTTCACGATGCGCTGATGCCCATTCGCGGCAGCCCGCCAGAGCGGTGTTTGGCCATATCCGGTGTCAGGTGTGTCGGGATTGACGTCGCTCCGTTTCAGAAGCATCCTTACGACACCTTCATGACTATTCGCGGCTGCCAACCAGAGCGGTGTTCGGCCATATTCGGTGTCGGGTGTGTCGGGATTGACGGCGCTACGTTGTAGCAACATCTTCACGATGCGCTGATGCCCATTCGCGGCAGCGCGCCAGAGAGGTGTTTGGCCATATCCGGTGTCAGGTGTATCGGGATTGACGTCGCTCCGTTTAAGAAGCATCCTTACGACACCTTCATGACTATTCGCGGCAGCCAACCAGAGCGGTGTTAGGCCATATTCGGTGTCGGGTGTGTCGGGATTGACGGCGCTACGTTGTAGCAACATCTTCACGATGCGCTGATGCCCATTCACAGCAGCCCGCCAGAGCGGTGTTTGACCATATTTGGCGTCAGGTGTGTTGGGATCGACATCGTTCCGTTCCAAAAGAGTCCTAACAACCTCCTCATGGCTATTCGCGGCAGCACGCCAGAGGGGTGTTTGGCCATATTCGGTGTCGGGTCTGTTGGGATTGACGTCCTTACGTTGTAGCAAAAGCCCCACGATCTCCTCATGCCCGGCTGCGACCGCCCGCCAGAGCGGTGTTTGGCCATATTTGGTGTTGGATGTGTTGGGATCGACGTCTTTCCGTTCCAGAATCATCCTTACGACTCCCCCATGCCCATTCGTGACCGCCCGCCAGAGTGGTGTTTGGCCATATTTTATGTCGGGTGTGTCGGGATTGACGTCGTTACGTTGCAGCAGCACCCTTACGACCTCCTCACACCCACTACCTGCCGCCCACAAGAGGAGTGTTCGACCATATTCGGTGTCGGGTCTGTCGGGATCGACGTCTTTACGTTGTAGCAGCATCTTCACGATCCCGTGATGCCCTTTCACGGCAGCCCACCAGAGAGGTGATCGGCCATATCTGGTGTCGGGTGTGTCGGGATTGACATCCTCCCGCTCCACCAGCATTCTTACGCCTTCCCCATACCCATTCTCAGCTGCCCACGAAAGTGGTGTTCGGCCGTATTTGAGGTCGGGTATGTTAGGATCGACGTTGGTATGTTGTAGAAGCATCCTCATGATCTTCGTGTGCCTTTCTGTGGTAGCCCACAAGAGTAGTGTTCGGCCATACCCAGTGTTAGGAGTGTCCGGGCGGACGTCATTACGGTGTAGTAGCATCTCCACGATCCCGTCATGCCCGTTCGTGGCAGCCCACCAGAGTGGTGTCCGGCCATGTCTGGGGTCGGGCGAGTTGGGATCGAGGTCGTTTTGTTCTAGCAACATCTTCGCGATCCCCTCATGCCTATTCGCGATAGCCCGCCAGAGTGGTGTTAGGCCATATTCGGCCTCGGGTGTGTTGGGGTCGACGTCGTTACGCTGTAGCAGCAGCCTCACGACCTCCTCACACCCACTACCTGCCGCCCACAAGAGGAGTGTTCGACCATATTCGGTGTCGGGTCTGTCGGGATCGACGTCTTTACGTTGTAGCAGCATCTTCACGATCCCGTGATGCCCTTTCACGGCAGCCCACCAGAGAGGTGATCGGCCATATCTGGTGTCGGGTGTGTCGGGATTGACATCCTCCCGCTCCACCAGCATTCTTACGCCTTCCCCATACCCATTCTCAGCTGCCCACGAAAGTGGTGTTCGGCCGTATTTGAGGTCGGGTATGTTAGGATCGACGTTGGTATGTTGTAGAAGCATCCTCATGATCTTCGTGTGCCTTTCCGTGGTAGCCCACAAGAGTAGTGTTCGGCCATACCTAGTGTCAGGAGTGTCCGGGCGGACGTCATTACGTTGTAGTAGCATCTCCACGATCCCGTCATGCCCGTTCGTGGCAGCCCACCAGAGTGGTGCCCGGCCATGTCTGGGGTCGGGCGCGTTGGGATCGAGGTCGCTTTGTTCTAGCAACATCTTCGCGATCCCCGCATGTCCATTCGCCGCAGCCCACGAGAGCGTTTGGCCATATCCTACGACACCTATGTCGGGATTAATGCTAATCCGTTCCAGCAGCACCCTTACAACCCCGTCATGCCCATTCTCGGTGGCGCGCAAGAGCGGTGTCCGGCCCAAGCCATCCGCTTTGTTAACGTCAACGCCGTTCTGCTCGAGTAGCATCCTCACCACCGGCGCATGCCCGTTATTTGCAGCCAGCCAGAGCGCTGTTTGGCTGCAATGATCCGCTTTGTTAGGATTGATGTCGTTCCGTTCAAGCAGTATCTTCACTATCTGCTCGTGGCCATGCTCGGCAGCCCACGAGAGCAGTGTCTGGCCGAACACGGTGTCAGCTGTATTGGGATTGACCCCTCCCCGTTCTAGCAGTATCCTCACAACCCCCTGATGGCCGTATGCAACGGCCCTGTAGAGCGGCGTTTTTCTCCACTTATCCGCTTTTTCGGGATTAACGTCATTCCGTTCCAGCAGCATCCTAACCACTCCCTCGCGCCCACTCCCGGCAGCCCACGAGAGTGGTGTTCGGCCATATTCGGTGTCAGGTGTGTCGGGATTAACCTCGCCCGTTCCCAGCAGTGCCCTCACTACTCCTTCATGCCCCCTCCTAGCAGCCCAAGAGATTGCTGTGTTACCATGGAAATCTGTTGCCTCCACATCCCATGTATTTGTTTTCAATAAAGCAGCTATTATCTCCAGACACCCGAGGTATGCGGCACCGTGAAGCCCTGTAAATCCTGTCGGGGCGTTTTCCCGATCAAATGGCTGCTCCTCGGCTCTCGCACTACGTAATAAAACAATTTTGCAAGATATATGCCTATCGTATCCACCGAGTAGTTTCAATGCAAGGGTTTTCACACTTTCGGTGTTTCCTAGTCCAGCATGTATACCCCAGTAACAAGAAGCATATTCGACAAAAGGGACGGTTGGTGGGACAGAGCGGAGAGCGGGTGAAAAGCTCCTCACGTGGCGAAAATTGAGGTAGGTCAAACAGACCTCGGCAATCAGCGAGTGTGGCTTGTGGAATAGGTTCGGATTATGGGAGAGGTACTCTTGCAGAGTGTAATGGACAAGCCGAAGGGTATATGAGGACTTCTCGACCATGACGAGCCCCAATGAGCATGCTAACAGTGTTTCTATCGCAGGAATATTCCGGATGTCCAAGTCTGTAGACCCTTCCACCCCCAGGGCGTGGCATAACTCATCGACATGTAATGGCCGCTCCGCATGAGATACCCACATTAGAACTTGCATCCCGAGTTTTGATCTGCTTCTCGGCTGAGCATCCATTCGTGACAAGGTTGCTGTGTACGCATCTCCCAGACCCTCCCCTTTGGTCATCTCGTCAAGCTTCTTTCTTCTCCGAGTGATAGTAATCTCGCCTAGGATTGCATCCATGTTCAGAGAAACGAGAAGGAAACTAAACACCATTGTTAGTGAGCCAAACCTCAGACTTGTATTGTGAATGTATTTGATATTATTGCTTACACTTTCGAGATCTTTTCTGGGATGATTTTCATTATATCAGCCCGCAATTCGTCATCCATTACATTAGGGTCAGGGTCGCCGTCCAGCCTCATCTCCAGATAACTCTCAATATCCCCTTTTGGAGGACTTAGAGGTATCCGGATCGCTTCGCCGAAGCGTTTTACAATTTCATCGTTGATATGAGGCCTCCCAGTAAGGAATACTCGCGTGTTTGGTGACATTCGCACGATTTCTTGGATTGACTCAAGGATGTCTCGTCGGTGCCTGGGAGTGCATTCGTCCACTGCGTCGATGCATATAAATAACCGTGGTAGCGATGTAATGGTCTTCTTCAGAATTTCTACCATATCGGGGAGTAGGAGACCTCGGCCACCAAACTCTCTTTTTGCCTTCTGAAAGGCCTCCCGAATATGCTGCGGGATCCCTCCTCTGCTGACAAGTTGTTTGAGCATGGCGCCCAACATATTTGTGGTGGACTGTACATGGTGGGCAAGGAAATCGCAGTATAGTCCTACGACGGCAACGCCCCTGCCCTCGGCCCGATCACACAGACTATCAATAATTAGGGAACTATTATTTCCTAATCGTTAGCGACATCTCCATTCCCTTTCTCGAGTCATTTCTACCTAATATAAGTTTTTCCAACGCCCGGATTCCCGTAGCAGAACAAAACTGGATCAACGCAGCCATCTTCTTCATCACGCCATTTTCTAAACTCGCTAGTTTGTAGTACCCAGTTTCCCACGCCACCGAGTCGGTCGGCTCGCACATCCTGATGCCGTTGCTGTGGTTCAAGAGGCGATAGCCACTGTAGGATTTGACGCCCCTCGTCGTCGATCTCGGTAATGAAGTTGACTATATTGTTGAATGTGTTATTTTTGTTGAACGAGTTGATATTCCCAATGGCCTGCTGGTGCTCTGGAGACATCTGGGCTGTGGATTATTATCTTATCTGGGTTCCTCTTTTCCGAGAGAGGGATCGTGTACCAGAGCAGCCGGAATCTCACTTCTCTCGGAACAACTGGTAAAGGGGATCTCTAGGAACTAAAAAGGAGGGTTTGGCAATTTATCAGGCTCCAACGTTACACAAGTCTGTGCTAGCCCAACCATGGTTGCCCGTGCTACCGTACGAGTAAGAATGTTGCCCACATACGCCCATCCCCCACCGGATTTTCCCTTTAGCTCAGCCTTAGCCCCCGTAACGAAGAACAAGCCTCACTGGCATCGGACGCTCGAGCACCGGTATGGTAAATGCTCTTTACGGTATCCCAGAGGGTCACGAGATTCTCGAGTTGCGAGAGTGGCAACGCTCTTGGCTACCTAGCATGGATTTTCCCATGGTCAACCCTACTTTAAATTTTCTTTGATACTTTTCTTGTTTGCTCTTGGGATTGAAGTTCCCCTTTTGGGCTAAGCCTTGATTTAAGTGGAGGCATGTACCCGTTTTTATGCTACCGGTACGACTCTCGCAACTCAAGAATCTCGCGACCCTCTGGGATAACTTGTACTAGTACACGTAATAGCTTGGTCATGGCACCCGTAATTTAAAGCACTTGTACTCGTGGGGGTCACAAAAAACCGGGAACCTCCTGACTCCATACTCGAGTACTGCTCTCTGTGGCGACAAGGGTCATGTTTTCTCGTTGTTGCTGACCCCCTACTAGCAGTGCTGCAGAGTGCGGTATCTGATGACAATGCGGGTTCTCACAGTAGCAGAATCACGGTTTCCTTCAAACACAGGTGCAAATCCATAGGCGTCTTAATAAAATTTTGAGGCACTACAAGTAGCGCGAGGACCAACTATTCCAGTTCTTACGGTACGGTATTGCGACTGCACTTTTATCCTTTCTTTCTTTCATATTGGAACGAAGAAATACCAGCTAGTTTGTCTATTTTCAGAAGCACAAGAGGTACGAGCCAACAATCGGCACAAGAGAAACCACACAAGCCACAATCAATTCAACTCTCTTAAGCTAATACCGTATAAACTGGAATAATTGGACCTCACGCTAAGACGTTCGAAATTCCCTCTCTTGGATAGGGGGGCGAGCGCACAGCGAAAAGTGACCTCCTGAGACCGAGCTTAAGACAGAAAAAAAAGAAAAAAGAGCCAGACCTTACCAACAAAGGCAACTCCAACGTCCTAGAGTCAGGTCCAATTATTCCAGTTCTTACGGTAGACAACCTCTCACCCAACGAGAACCCACAGAAAGGAGAGAAAAAGTCTAAGCGAAAAGAAAGCCCAATGTCCGATTGTCCGATTATCTAGACACGGGTGATCCTCCTCTTAAACCTCCTTATTGCACACTCTCCCAAAGTTTTTTTCCTTCGCCTGTTGTCCGCAAAAAAAACCGCTGCTGTTGTCCTCGCGAAGAAAGAAAGAAAAGAAACACTGTCAGTCTGTCCCTTTATGCACTCCCCCCCTGTCAGCCAAACCTTAACAACAGCCACCCCTGTAGTAAACGTGACACACCCTTGCCCACCATTCAACACCTGCCCAGCATACGGTACTTCCCTTCCCAAGCAAAGTCATATCATGAACCACTACCGTATCCATGCTCTCTACAGCCTCCGGTCGAAAAGATCGGGAATTGTGGAAATTAAAAGTTAGAAACACGGTTGCTCGATTGGCTCGAGCACACCGAACCCTCCAATCAAAGCCCCAGAGGCCCGATCACCGTTTCCCGATTTTTTCTACCGGGGGCTGTAAGTCATCCGCAGGCGATATATGCAAACTAAGTAAAGCCAGATTTCTCCCACACAGTACTTTCTTTAGGCGATACGGGCAGTCGAACCCAGAGCTTGTTTTCCCCACCCTATATCAATCCAAATCCATCATTAGTCTGACAAAAGATCCAGAGAGTGTTATCACCCCTAGTGCCTGGAAAGCGGCAGGTGCAAGTAACAGGCATGGAGTTTTCGCACGCACCACTTTGTGACCTCACCAGTTTTTAATATTTTTTTGCTGGCAGCAAGCCACTTTGGCGTGCGAAATTTTTATTTTTTTATAAACGGGTGCGAAAACCTCATTCCTATCCCTTGTATCATACTCGTACAAGTATCATACCCTGGGGGAAAAAAAGCAGGAAAAAGGAAGGAAAAAAGCCCCCAATATCTCTCCACTTTTGTCCTTTTTCCTCTTGGTGGTTATTCCCGTATACTCGCTCGAGTATATATCTAACATACCATAAAAACTTGAATAATTGGACGGTGTGCTATGCAGCCCAGAATTCCCTTCTCTGGAGTGGGGGAAAGAACACAGCAAAAACACGGCCCCTTTCCCCCCCCTCCGAGACAGAAATAAAACCAAAAATTTCTCGACCTTACTGAGAGAGAGGAAAGTCCAACGACATAGCACACCGTCCAATTATTCAAGTTTTTACGGTATCCTAACGAATGCAATTCCCTACCATAGGTTACACCATACGATATCCCTACCGTATCAGATTTTTAAGACAATATTTCGATACATCAAAAGCCCGCTCCATATCCCGGGTTGATCCTGAAAACTATGGAGGGGATGGTGAGGCTTGGGAATGGTTTAGTTAATGTATTTGTTAATTTTGTCGTCCCCATTCACACTGCAGCTCAACATCTGACAAACCGGGAAGAAAACTTCCCTGAGCCCTAAAGTATTTTCCGAATGCAGTTTTGAGAAAGAAAGGAAGAAGAAAAGGAGATGTTACAGATAATATTGCCGCTTGCTCACCGCTATAGGTTGATAGCGTAACAGCAAGGCTTCCCTCCTACCCACTTACACCTCCTAAGGCTTAAGATGGCGTGGTCCACTTGAGATTAGTAAAAGGCCCCAAGAGACCACCGGTAGTGTAAACCTAAGAGGAAGATGTAACCTACTACCGATAAGAACCTTTTCATCCTGATAAATAGACGACCAGGCAAGAGCAGAATCCATTTTCACCCCTTGAATCCGCTCCTGGTCCCCGACACCCCCGACCGTCTATCCTGTTGGAAATCGTGAGATGCCGCTCGGAATGCTCTCACGATTGTTGTTTCATTATTCGGATAGCTTTGGAACGCGCATTGGCTTCGGGCATATGCTTCGGCCTTCGAGAAAGCATTTTTGTTGCGGGAAAGGGCTCGTGTTTTGGGTCGATGCATCCGCCGTAAAGAAAGTGGGAAAGCAGTAAGATTCGGATGTCCGGGGGGTATGGGCAGTGGGAATCGTTGTATTTCTTTTGTTAGAACAGGAGTGAGCGAGGGGAGGGGGAGCCATCCGTACAATACCATGGGCATGTGTGGTGATCCTTGAGAGGATAGGAGGACTTAGTCGTGGTTTATATATACTCCTGTATTTACCACTAGTCAGTCGAAGTAAGGAGAGATGGAGAGTTGTTGAACGATCAAGCTTCCCCACTCCCAAGTTGTGCGTTGGTGATCGGGTTGTGTGAACTCTTGGGGGTCCGTTGCTTAGTAGGTGTTTCGTTTGGTTATCGCTGTTAATCCGTCGATCCGTTTAAAATATCCTGTATCCCCTTCTATGAAATAGATAATCCGATTTTCCACGTTAAGCGACTTAAAACATCGAAAGGAGGCAACACCGGAGACTTAAGTTTATATTCTCCGGTGCTCGTTAAATAAATCATTAGTGTATGACCGTAGGAAATCACCCCCGGAATGTGTGGTCGAACCCTCGAATCTGGCCGGGAATAGGAAATCAGCAACTCTATCCCAAATTAAAAAATTTACTATGCGTGAGGAGCCGACTATTGGAGTTAGCCATGCTTCAGTGCTCTGTTAGTAATATATCCAGTTCCCCCTTTGGGATGGCCCTGGATTCACCTTCTCCATCAGCGCTCAGTGCCCCATGGATGCTAGGCTAACGAGATAACAGCAACTTCGGTTCTCTAACACGGCCTTGTTCATGCCCACCGAAACATACACAAACAAAAGTCCTGATTCCTCATGAAGCTGAGGCCCATCACAGCACATCACTCGCCCCAATTTGGTTCTGGGAGTGAGTTTACAGCAGGTGAGACGATACAATACGATACAGAATGGAAACCTACATGTCATTAACCAGTCTTGTATGTAAAAAACTTTAGATCCTAAGGTGGATGTACGAGGGGAGGAAGGTCGATACATCGGGTGTATAGAAAGAAGGGAAACCCCAAATAGATTCTTGGAAACATAATTAACTCCAACCCTGAGGATCAAGAAATAATAGATCCAGCTTAGCTTTTTCTCACCAGCATCCTCCTGCACACAATTCTCCTCATGCCTAGCTCAGGCCCTTCGCCTAACCATCCCCCAATCTCAGCGGGTTACCCATAGCCAATCCACTTGTTATAATATTATCATACTAGAAGTGTGCTTGATTAGCCCCCCCGCAGCCGGGACCCTTGTTGTGAGAGGTGAATTTACTCGGCATCAAATTTTGTTGTGCGGGGCACTTCCCCTGCGCATTGCACCATGGGGTTGTAATTTGCATTCGGATGTCATTGGTAAGCGATAGAGTAATGAAGTGCATTGCTCGAAATCTACTTGAAGTTAGGGTTTGAGCTATAAATGTCCACGAGGTGATTAATTCCACCCTAACATAAAATATTTGTATGCCGACCTTCAGTTTTAGGATTTGACTGACGTTCCCCTGTGTGGTAGTTTACCCATCCTAAGAGTATCATCTAGCTGATAGTAAGTTATGCTTTGGAGCGAGCCCTTAACACAGCCTCCTACTGTTAGGGCCCCTTTCAGTTGAGCTTCCGACATAGAGAAAAGCGCATGCGTAGCTTTCCGAGTAGCGGGAACTTACAAACCCGGGAGAGTGGATGACCGGGGGCGGCCGCCTGTGTGCAATGTGTTAAGTGTGGCTCTCAAACAGAGACCGGGGGAGTAAGAAGGCGTGACGCCTTTAGAGTTAGTAAGGAGAGGAGCTTATCTCACAATGTTGTAAGGGAGGAGTGACTAAGGAGGGGTGGTAGGAGGGGAAAAGAAAGTGAGGGAGGAGAAAAAATAAACTCTATCAATGACGCCGTATAAACTCTTCTCCATTGATTCCTGCGGTACGCCGGCTCTAACGTGTGCAGCGTGTGTGTCTAAACCTAACTCACGCCCGTACCTACAGCACGCAGCCTCCACTGACCACTTCTGTAATACAATACGGTTGCTGTTTAGGTTATGCAATAACACAAGTAAATTCAAGCCAATCATTAATAGAGATTCAATAGCTTAACCAAACGGATACGAGAAGCAGAAGGCAAACAAAAGGGATGCCTACGCAGAGAGAAGAGGGTATAGAAACACACCGACGGGGCGCGCGAGAGAAGGGTTCAGTCAATCACAGGCCTACTCTAGATTTGGGAATCAAGTTCTCCTGTCCTCGGAGCCGCCTTACAATTAACTCATTCCAATTTTTGGCCCCCTAAGAGAGCGGCGTTCGGTCCAAGTTATTATCTTTGTCAGGCTTGATATCGTTCCGTTCGAGCGGTGTCTTCACGATCCCCTCTTGCCCATTCTGGGTGGATAATTGGAGCGGTGTTGAGCCACATACAGTGCCAGCTATGTTGGGGTTGATCCGTCCAGTTCCTGCGGAATCCTCACTACCCCATCATGTCCCGCTCCAGCAGTGTCCTCGCAACCCACTTGTGCCCTTTCTTGGCAGCAAGAGCGGTGTCCGGCCATGCACGGCGTCGGCTTGTGCCCGGATTAACGTCGTTCCGCTCGAGTAGTATCCTCACAACTTCCTTGTTCCTATTTTCGGGAGCCCACCAGAGCGGTGTTCGGCTCAGCATATCACCTCTGTTGGGGTTGACATCACTCTACTCCAACAGTACCCTCACCACCCCCTCATACCCCCCCTCGTGGCCCACATGATTACTTGCTACCCTCGAAATCAGTTTCCTACACATCCTATTTATTCGTCTCCAATAATGAAACTGTTACCTCCACACATTTGAGGTACGAGACGCCGTGAAGCCCTGTAAATCCTCGCGCGGTGCCTTCCCGATCGAAGGGGTGGTACTGAAACGAAGAAATACGGACGAGTCTGTTCGCTCTTTGAAGTGGAAGAAGCTACAAACCAACAACTGTCACTGTTGAGAAATCCCGCCCAGGGGGGAGAAGCTAGACAATTCACAATCTATTCAACTTTTCTAAACTAATCAACAAGCCTCTCATCTAACAAGAACCCACAAAAAAAGAAAAAATATAAGCGAAAAGAAAGCCCAACCTTGTCCGGTTGTCGGACGGTCTAGGCACGGATGATTCTCCTCTTGATCCTCCTTCTGGCTGCGCGCTCTCCCAAAGTCTTTTTCCTTCGTCCGTTGCCCCCCCCCAAAAAAATCGCAGCCGGAAAGAAGAGAGAAAGAAGAGAAAAATCATCCCCTTATATGGACCCTGCCCTCCCCCGTGTTAGCCAAGACCTAGCAAACAACCACCCCGTAGCAACCATGACACTGCCTAGCGCACCGCCTCATATGCAACGCAACTGCATATTTTCCTCCTTAAGCAAGGCTGCCATTTGAACTGCTATTCATGCTCCCTAAACCGTCCGCAAATAGCTAAAACATTCCAAGTAAAAGCAAATTGTATCTCTTACAGTACCAAGCGTACGTTCCAGGCAATAACAGTATCGTCGAAGATATGCGTTCCTCGTATTCATCAAGTAGTTTCAATACAAGAGTTTTCCCATTTTCGGTGGTTTCCCTCCTAGCATGCGTACCCCAGTGACAAGGAGCGTATTCGACAAAAGGGGCCGTGGGAGGGACGGAACGAAGAGCAGGCGAAGCCCCTCACCTACCGAAAATATTAAGGTAGGTCAAATGGACCTCGGCAGTCAGAGAGTGTGGGTTAGGGAACGGGTTGGGGTTATGGGGGGGGGTACTCATCCAGAGTGTAGTGAACAAGCCAGAAGGTAGGCGAGGGCTTCTTGACTGTGATGAGCCCCAGTGAGCATGCGAACAGTGTTTTTATTGCAGGGATGTTCCGAATATCCAAGTTGATAGACCCTTCTACCCCCAATGCATGGCGCAACTCATTGACAGGTAATGGCCGCTCCGCATGCGAAACCCACATTAGAACGTCCACACTGATTTTCGATCTCCTTCGTGGCTGGGTCTTCGTTCGCGATAAGGTTGCCGCGTAAGCACCTCCCAGATCCTCTCCATCAGTCATTTCATCAAGTTTCTTTCTTCTCCGAATGAGAGTAATCTCGCATGGGATTGCGTCGGTGTTTAGAGAGACGAGAAGGAGACTAGGCGCCACCGTTAGTGAACCATACTGTTGGAAGCCGTTTCGTGCTGCTCGGCATGCTCTCCCGATACTTCCTTTGTTGTTTAGAAGCCTCCGGGGACGCGCTAGTCTGTGGTTTCGGAAACGCGCTTAGGATTCGGGCATGTGTTTTGTGTTTGTGGAGAGCATTTCGAATGCAGGAATGAACGAGAGTTTTGGAGCCGCCCAGCCGGCGGGAGAAAAGTGGGAACGTTGTAGACCCAGCGTGAAAGAGCCGGACACGGATGCCATCTGCCCGGAGGTTATGGGCGGTGAGAGTTTGGTTTCTCTTGTTAGCCCGGAAGTCAGCAAAGGGGAAGGGGAGACTCATATGGAATAGCATGGCGGCTCATGGATGGATGGGGAAGCTTCGTGGTTGATATATGCTCAAGTTATCGTCGCAAGTTAGTTGATGTTAGTGTGTTGTCGTTGAGTGGAGCGAACTTCCTCACTCATTAAGTGTGCGATCGTTTTAGCAAGAGAACGCTTGGCGTTTCATTTCGCCGTCGGGGTCAAGCCATGCCTAAAACATAGTCTACCTCCGCTTGTGTTGGGAATATGGCGATAGTTCGATGATCAAAAGTCTACTTAATAACCCTGCCCAATTCCGAGCACAGAGAAGGGCGTAGGGAAGGGTTAGGAAGACTTGCTGGGTATTTCCGGGAGCTAATGCTACTATTCCCTTCACATTACAGCTCAACCTAAAATAAGAGAAAAGTTTCCTGTCAGCCTGCTATATTCTCCCAATGCAACTTCACAAAAAATACAAAGGACATAGGAGATAGCACAGCCAGGAGGTTTTTACTCATGACCAACTTAGAACTGCCAGGGTCGTGCGGTCCACGCGAGGTGAGTGAACCGTCTAGGAATGCATGTGGAGTACTACGACCTTCACAAGCGGACGTAGCCAACTTCAAATCGGAGCCCCTTTTGCCATGGCGAACAACCTGCTGGTACCAAGCAAGGGAAGCTTTAGTCTCCCTTCCTTAGAGGTCATTCTAGTCCCCAATAGCTTACATTGTCTATCCCGTTCCTTGCTTAGCTTAATTCCTGTCAATAGACTCATAACTCCTGTAATCTAAAGTTTTATACTTCTTGCTTCTGCTAATTTTTAATTTTTTTTAAGGATCCGCTCTATTGGAAATATCTGAGGTACGATATCTAAGCGAGATGGAGGCTGAGATTAACTTGTGGAGGCGAATGCAGGCTGAGAACCGCCACCAATCAGCGTTCATTGTTTGGTAAGGGCTTTTTCTAGCTCGTGCCACTCCTGTGCCAATTCTTCTACTCGTACTCAGGCTTCAACCAAAAAATCGAAATGAGAACGCGACGACGGTTGTTCCTCATCAGCCATCACATTACCACTTTGCCAACCTCATGGCTGCCTACTACCACAACAGCCATAACTCCAAATTTTTTCCCACATCCCCCCTGCTCCAAGGCTATCTTGCAGAATAAACATTATCACTACCTTTTCTACAAAGAAGTCGTGCTGCTATGATACTTACAAGGTACAGATGTGCCCGGCTGTGGATACTCTGCGCGCTTATCACGTGATTGGTGGCACTGAGACATATTTTCGGCGTGGATCGACATTGACAACAACCAAACGAAGCAGCGACTGCAAAACGAAACGCCAAGAGTTCTCACAACGAAACCACGATCGCACACCCACGAGCGGAAGTTCTCTTCGCTCAACAACACACACTCTCTAACTAACTAACTAACTAACTAACGGTCAAGACAGGATTAGATATAACCACAGCAAAGTCCTCCTATCCCTATCCATGGACTACCGCATATCGCACTTATGTCTCCCCTCCCCCGTTCTCACCCCCGTGCTAACAAAGGAAGGATAAACTCCCACTGCGTCAGACTATTTCGCGCTTCCATTACAGCTTTCCCGGCGGATCAATCCAAGACTCAAACGCATTCATATAGCCAAAATGCTCTCCCAAAAGCCAAAGCATATGCCCGAAAATAAAGCGCGTGACCAAGGCTATCCAAACAATGAAACGACTATCGCGATATGCTGAGCATGCCGACCAGCATCTCACGATTTCCAACAACATAAAATACTGGGGTGTCTACCTTCACCTGTGAGGTTCAGTTGGGGTTTAGTTGGTGCTCTTGTGCACGGTAGACTACCGCTTCGGCAGGTATCGTGGGTATGATGATGAGTTAACTTTTGGAGCTATCTCCTAACACGGTTTCCCATGTTCAGATGCAGGGAGAAAATCATGTGCGCAGATTTCCGAATAGAGGAGGCTTAGGATGCCCATGAGGAAGGGAACCAGTGATGGGGGGGGTTAATGCCGAGGGTACCACCGGTATGTCTGGATTGTGGTTTTCGAGGTGAGATAAGGGGACAAATAGTGATAGTGCACTTGGCATTCTTACACAATGTACATGTATGGTAAACTAAGGGAAAAGCCTCCTCGAAACCTTTAATCTAATCGTGTATCATGCCCAAACTCCATACCAAGAAAATCTTTATGTGTTATACATGGTCGAGTAGGTGTAGAGCAAAGCTTACAAGCATATTATGCCTCGTATAATCTAGCACTAAGTTACACAGTATTACGAGTAAATACAAAGTTTATAGCTGATAGATTGGGTAATTTAGCCCAATGGGGATGAGGGGTAAGAGGGATTGAAATGGTGTGTACGAGTACAGTATTTATGTAGACGAGGGGATGAAAAGACGTAGGGGGGGGGGGCTCACATAGACAAAATTGTCTAAACAAGAGCCAAGGAATGAGGCGGCAAGATATAGGGAAGAGGCCAGGGTGATTTGGGGAGTGACCGGGGGAAGTTTTAAGCCAACGATCTAGAGGTTTGGCATCTGCAGTAGCTCGTCGATCCATGTGTAAAGAATGTCCGTAGGTTACGGGGGACGTAGGATCTTGTTTTGCCAGGTCTGTTCCTATTCTGGGAGGTAGTCAAGTAGACGAAGATGGAAGGGTCAGGTCCCATGCTTGGATATCATAAACTTCTCCGCTTTTTGGAAGGAGGTCCAGTTGATTGAGACTTGCTGCGTGTTTGCGAATCAAATCTAGCGGCTTCACTTATTAGCTTCGTCTGGACTGGCTGACGTCGTTCCGCTCTAGCAGCATCCTTACGGCCCTTGATTCCTATTCTCAGCAGCGATCAGACCTTAGTTAGGCCGTATCCAGCGTGGACTGTGCGGGGTTGGGCTCTTTCCGCTTAAGCAGCATCCTGATCACCGCCCGATGCCTGTTCTTAGTAGCGAGCGAGAGCGGCGTTCGGCCACACTTATCCGCTTTCTCGGGATTGACATCATTACGTTCTAGTAGCATCCCTACTGACCCCTCTCGCCCATGATTGGCAGCCCATAAGAGCTGTGTCTGGCTTAATAGAAACCCTTTTTGGGGCGACCCAGGCCAAGTCGTCCCTCGTTGCACTGCTCATGGTGTTGCCTAGAGACTGCAAGAACCACAATGTTATTATTATACTTTTAATAATATTTTGTTGGATTGCCTATAGAGCATATGGTTATCATAGGTGGTTATGCGGATAGGTACATAATTGCACGGATGTATGGCTAGGAGAGCTACGGCAATAGGGCATGTGGCTTTGTGGCGCACGGCCATTAGGTGGTCACCTGTGGATTGTTGTTTTCACACCCGATGCCGCTAGGCATGGGGTATTCATTTTTTTGGTTTTGTTGATATCGACTGTCATCGGTTGTTACTATCGATATCCGGTATTTTGTTTGATGACTTTTCATTCACGCTCTTTATCCTTAAGGATCGGAAGTTGGCAGCAGGAGATAAGAGCCTGTTTGGCAAAAACGGCGGAGGGGGCGACGGTTCCTTTTTTGCCTCTAGAAACGGTTGTTTCAGTGTCTTGGAACGGAAGGGAAACAGTCATTTGTAAGAGGCAACGGAACGGAGCTCTAAGCTTTAAGGATCATGGAGGATCACAGGATGTCACAATAGTTCTAGGTTGGTTGATATCATTAGTGTTTAGGTTTTGTCATCTTAGTGTGTTTCATTTGAGCCTGTTGAGTTTCGGGAGTTGTGCGGTGCTGTTATACAGAGATATATATCTCCTTACCGGTCCTTAGCTAGCAGAGAGAGCAGTGAACTAGTCCACCATTCTCTCATATTCCGCTGCGCTTAGAGACTACCGTAAGAATCACAAAAATTAACCCTCACACTACCGTAGGACTTTGGGGTTGTCTTCGCTGGTAAGGTCTGTGTAACATGTGTACATGTTCCGGTAACGGTACACAGGAGCGGGCAGTGCAGGATCTCCTATGTTTAGTTGATTTATATTTGGTTTATTTGATTTGATTTCAGCTCCGCCACTGTCTCTGAGTCAGATAGGCTATGCTATCGTATTGCTATATTTAGTTTGCTTTGCTGGAAGTTTATATTTAGGATTCCGGCTATAGAATGGTCATGTAGCACTGGCGAAGGCTGAGCACTGTTTGTTTCTTTCTTTGGTCTTGCAGGATTACAGGATTCCGGTATGTGCGCAGCTACTGGTAATAATCGTGATTGCAGGAAGGCTATCGCTCTTGGGTTTTGTATTTAAACCAGTCTCCTGGCTAGCAGGAGACAGCAGACTTCGACAGACCTTCAGTCTAAGAATACACTTGGTTGAACGGCAATCCCTGGGTCCCTGAGTTCCATTTGTCCTGAGTTCTATTTGTCCTTCAACTATTATCTCTTACCTCCGGTCCCTTGAAGCCTCCCTTAGCACCAGCGCTAGCAGGTCTATCGCCGGTCCTATTGTATTTTCGTTAGACAGGAATAAACCTGTTACATTTTTTTGCCTACAGCAGGTGAAACCTCTTTGTTCT